>OBYS01000330.1_pt1 | contig 39557 bp, 60 predicted proteins | sample 1476791 | NCBI WGS metagenome assembly OBYS01 (sample SAMEA2580205, study PRJEB22360) | human gut metagenome | biome: human gut; feature: human-associated habitat; material: faeces | place: Denmark | collected 2008/2010
AGGCGCGCAGGCGCGGCCCAGCGCGGGCCGGGGGCCGGAGGGGGAGGTCAGCGGCTTCCCCAGCCGCGATGCCAACGCCTTTACCGGCTGGCAGCCCACATTGGAAGTCCAGCTCACCGAGTGGAAGGGGTAGCCGATGGCCGGAAGCGGACAGACCAGCATCAAGTTCAACGACGCGTTTTTCGACCAGATCCTCAACTCGGCCGGCGTCAGGGCCCTGACCCGTGGAGCCGCCGAAAAGGCGCTCGGAGTGGCCAAGGCCAACGCGCCCGTCGATACAGGAGCCTACCGCGACGGCCTGCAGGTCGAGGCCGTCCAACGCGCGCACCGCACCACCTTCATGGTGGTCGGCCATGATCCGAAGACCATGCTGGTCGAATCCAAGACCGGCAATCTCCGCAAGGCGTTGAAGGCGGCGAAGACATGACATTGATACTGCCTCCCGACATGGAGGCTTTCCTCTGTGATTACCTGCGCACTCATATCACCGATGTGGATGGTTTGCAGGTGGGCAGCAAGAAGCCTCCCGACTATCAGGGCGCGTATCCGCTCGTCACCGTCCGGGACGATGGCGGCAACGCGGACGGGCTCGGCCATTTCGACCGTTCGATTGGCGTGAACGTGTACGGATGGAGCCGTCAGGACGAGAAGCCGTGCAAGACTCTCGCCCGTCGCGTCTACGCGACGCTCACCGAACATCCGGCCATCGCCCTCGCCAAGGGCTCGCCAATCGTTTCCGTGGATGATTCCTCGTGCAACGGCCCATACCCGGTGTCCGACGATTCCGACACCGCGCACTACTACCTGATCGTCGAATATTCGACGGTCGGCGAACACTAACCAATCCCTTAACCGTTTTCCTAGGCCCTACACAATGTGTAGGGCCTTTTCGTTTGAAAGGACATGGAATGACAGCAGACAACCAGGGCAACGACCTTGATTCTGTCAAGAACGTACTCACGTCGAAGATCATCGTCGCCCCCTATGTGGCAGGCAAGACGCTGACCGCCTCGCAGATCGCGCCCAGCGTGGCGGACCCGATCACCGAACTCGGCGACGTGTTCGGCTCCTCCTCCGCCACAGTTGGCCTCATCACCAGCGACGGAGCACCGCAGGACTCCCGCGACGGCGACGACGCCACCGAATTCCACCAGCCGGGCTACACGCTCAACGCCGACCCGACGCTGACGCTCGCGTTCACCGCCGCCGAGGACAACGACCTCACCCGCCTCATGACCATCGGCAGGCCCGATGAAACCGGCGTCTACCACGTCAAGGACATCATCCAGGACACCAAATGGTTCGCCTATCAGGAGACCATCTACAAGTCCGGCCGCAAACGCCGTCGTCTCGGCGTCATCCAGATCACCGGCAACGAGCCGGCGCAGGATACGCGCGGCGAGGTGTCCGGCCTCTCGCTGACCGCCACATGGCAGCTCGATCCCGCCGTAGACGGCGGCAACAGCCGCTACCTGCAGTCCTACGCGGCGGTCTGACAACGATTCCCTCCCCGCATGACCTCTCTCCTGTCGGCATGCGGGGAGCCCCAACACCAACGACGGGAGAAACACGTATGACAGGAGAACCATCATGGCAAAGCAGCAGAACACGGCACCCTCGATCGCTGAATTCGAGGATTGGGACGAGACCAGGGAGGCCGAGGCCCTCGCCGAGGTCGCCAACCAGGTCAAGGTGCGCCACATCATCAAGAACAACGAATACTGGGCACTGACACCCGGCGGCACCGTCTACAAACTGCCCCTCTATCTTTCCATCGCCGACTTCGAGGCCCTGTCCGGCGCTTCCACCGACACCGACAGCCTCGACCAGGTCAAACGCATCCTCACCGTGTTCGCCGGAGACGAGCAGGCCAAGCAGCTCGAAAGGGAGCCCATGCAGGTCGCGTTCAACCTCATCCAGGACTACGGGGAGACGCTCGCCAAATCACAGGGCGTCGAACTGGGAAAATCGCCGACTTCTGCCGAATCCTCAACTCCGATGACGGAGTAAAGGTCCGAGCGGACTTCGCCCGATTCGGGTGGAGCATCGAACACGATCTCGGCCGGCGTCTCCCCTACCGTGACGCCATCGACCTGTACACGGCGCTGTGCGGCGACCCGTCCTCCTACACGGGAGCCTCGCTCATCGGCCTCATGTTCCCCATGAGCGCCACAGACATCACCGTATTGCAGTTCCTCGGCGCTTCCACGCTGCTCGGCGACGTGGACGGCGAACCCGAAACGGACGAGCCCACCGCCGAGGAGATCCACGAGGCCGAAACGCATATGAGCAAGCTCTTCGGATAAACAACCATCAACTAAGAGGGGAGTCGCCTTATGGCTTTCGGATCGGAAGTGGGAACCGGCCACGTGTCGATATTCCCCTCGATGAAGGGCTTCCGCAGCGCGGTCGACAAGGAGATGCGGGGGGCCGGCAAGTCCGGTTCCAACCGTTTCTCCCAGGCGTTCGGCAACGGTTCGAAAATCGGCAAATCGTTCGGCGGCAGCTTCAAAAAGGCATTCGGTTCGAGTGCCCGGGGCGTCGCCGACGATGTGCTGAAACCGTTGAAGCGTGACGCGGCGCAGGCGTCCTCCAAGGCCAGCGCCGCGCTCCTGAACTACCGTCAGGCCACGGTCAACGTGCAGCAGGCGCAGGAGAGGCTCAACTCGGCCATCGCCAGATACGGGTCGGATTCGACTCAGGCGCAGACCGCCTCCATCAATCTCGAAAAAGCCCAGTTGCGTCAGGCCACCGCTCTCGACAAGTCCAACGACGCCGCCGAACGGCTCGCGGACGCGAAGAAGGCGCTCAAGGCCGCCGAGGACGAACTCGCCAAGGGCACCAACACCGTATCCGGTTCCATGAAGACGATGGCAAGCTCGTTCTCGGCTGGATTCTCGAGCATCAGCCGGGGCCAATCCACCTTCACCGGACTCTCTGGAGCGCTCGGCAGCCTCGTGCGTAGCCTGCTCGGCGTAGACGCCATTTGGAAACCGCTCGGCTCCAAGATAGCCGGATTCGCGAACAAGGCCGTATCCTCATTGAGCGGTTTCGCCGTGCAGGTCGGCGCGAAAATCCAAACCGGACTCAAGGGAGCCATCAGCGCCGCCCAGCAAACCCTCAAAGGCTGGGGCGGCAGCATCGCAGCCACCGTGTCAGGCATCGCCAAACCAATCGGCGCGGCAATCACCGCATGGACGCAACCGATTCGCGACTGGGGAAGCAGAACCGGCAACACCATCAAAACGGCAGTCGCTACTTGGACCGCACCCATCCGCTCATTCGGCGGCAAAATCGGCTCCGCCATCGGAGATGCCGCAGGAAAAGTAGGGCAGAAACTCGCACCGGTAGCCAACGTAGCCAAGAACTACTTCGGCAACATCGCCACCGCCGCCGGAGCCGTATGGTCCAAACTCCCAGCCGGAGCACAGACCGCCGCCGGGGCAATCGGCAGCACGCTCGGCAACCTCGCCTCCAGCGCAGGCAACTCGTTCAAAAACCTCGCCCAAAACGCGGTCGCCCATATCAAGGGCCTCGCCACGGGAGCGGTCGCCGCCATCGGAGCAGGTGTGGCAGCCATCGGCGGCACGCTGGTGGCCACCGGCAAGCAGGCGTTGGGCGCGTATGCCACGTGGGAGCAGGCGGTCGGCGGCGTCGACACCCTGTTCAAGGGCGCTTCCGGCACTGTGCAGAAGTACGCGGCCGAAGCGTACAAGACGGCCGGCGTCGGCGCGAACGACTATATGAACCAGGTCACGAGCTTCGCGGCCTCGTTGGTCAGTTCGCTTGGCGGGGACACCGCCAAGGCCGCAGAGATGGGCAATCAGGCCATCATCGACATGTCGGACAACGCCAACAAGATGGGCACCGACATCCAGACCATCCAACAGACGTATCAGTCGCTTGCTCGCGGCAATTACGCGATGCTGGACAACCTCAAGCTCGGCTACGGCGGCACCAAGACGGAAATGCAGCGGCTCATCGCCGACGCGAACAAGCTGCCGGGCGTGATGAAGGAAGGCAACGACCTTTCCATCGATTCGTTCGCCGACGTGACCGAGGCCATCAGCCGAGTGCAGAAGAGCCTCGGCATCAGCGGCACGACCGCCAAGGAGGCGGCGACCACCATCGAGGGGTCCGTGAACTCGATGAAGGCCGCATGGCAGAACTGGCTCGCCGGACTGGGCAACGAGAACGCCGACATGGGCGCTCTCAGCCAGCAGCTCGCCGACTCCATCGGCACTGCGTTGAAGAACATCCTGCCCCGCGTGAAGGTCATCGCCCAGAGCGTCGTCAAAGCCATCCCGAGCCTGTTCTCGGATCTGGTGACGCTCCTGCCTGAACCGTTCCAGAACGCGATCAACGCCATCGGCAGCGTATTCAACGGGCTCGGCGAGATATTCAAACCCGTGCAGAGCGCCATCGCCCCTCTGATAGCTGCATTCATGGCCCTCGGAGCAGGCGGCATCGCACCATTGCTGTCCAAGATTCCGTTGCTCGGCGGGGTGCTCGGCGGATTGTCCGGCCCGTTGAGCGCGTTGGGCGGACCCATCGGCATCGTCGTCGCAGCGTTGGGCACGCTCATCGCCACGGTGCCGGAACTGCGCAACGCCTTCGGCACGCAGGTCACCGGCGCGTTCAACCTGTTCAAGAACACGATCGCGGGAATGAAGCCGACGTTCGATGCGTTCGGCAAAAGCCTGCAGGACATGTTCAAACAGGTCATGCCGGTGATCACCGCTTCTGTCGCGGAGCTCATCCCAGTGTTCGGCGACATACTCCAGTCGCTGGCACCGCTCATCCCGACGATCATCGAACCGCTCATGAACGCGCTCAGCTCGCTCATGCCGCTCATCGGCCAGCTCGTGTCCAGCCTGCTGCCACCGTTGGCGGACATCATCGCCGCGCTGCTGCCGGTCGCCTCGCAGATCGTGTCGATGATAGGCCAAGTCATCAGCCAGCTCGCCTCCGCGCTCGTCCCGGTAATCCAGCAGGTCATGGATTTCGTTAGCCAGCTGGTCACCGCCATCACGCCGCTCATCCAACAGCTCGTGCCAGTCATAACCGATGCGGTCTCGGGCATCACAGGCATCATCCAACAGCTGATGCCGGTCATCCAGAGCATCATCAGCGTGGTCGGCTCGGTAGTAAGCGCAATCATCGGATTCATCACCGGTACGTTGTTGCCTGCGGTGCAGGCGATGCTCCCATATGTGTCGGGTGTCATCGACGGCATACAAGGCGTAATCCAGGGCGTGGTCGGCGTTATTTCCGGTGTCATCAGCATGGTCACCAACCTCATCAACGGCAACTGGTCGGGAGCTTGGAACAGTTTCAAATCGATTCTTTCCAACGCGGCCGGAGCGGTCGGCGGCTTGGTGTCGGGCATCGTGAGCGCCATCAAGGGCGTGTTCGCCGGAGCTGGCTCGCTGCTCAAAAACGCCGGCTCGCAGCTCATCAGTGGTCTGTGGAACGGCATCAGCGGTGCCATCGGCGGATTGTACGACAAGATCAAGGGCGCGCTTTCCGGACTGGTCGATAAGGCGAAGGAAGCGCTCGGCATCCATTCGCCGTCCCGCGTGTTCCGCGACGAAGTCGGCCGCTACATCCCGCCCGGCATCAGCGAGGGCATTGACAAGGCCACCCCCGCATTGCAGCGTGACATCGCGAAGCGGATGCAGGGTGTCACGGCCGCCGCACAGTCGGCATTCCAGCCGATGACGTTGCGCTCCGCCATTGGTGTGGAGGGCTCCGCCCCATTGCCTGAAACCGGGAATGGGTTCGCAGACCTCGCGTCGATGCTTGTGGAGCTTCGCGGCCTGCGCTCCGACCTGCAGGCATTGCACGGTGATTTGGGGCCGACCATCGCCAAGTACACGCCATCCATGACCATCCGCGAAGAGAAGCGCAGGCTTGGTCTCGTCTAAAACAGGAGGACAGTCATGCAGTCGATGACCTACCGGCGAGGCGGAGGATCAAGCCGCGCCGTTTCGGCTGGGGCCGTTGATCTCATCGACCCGGCCGGTCTCATGGTCAAACGCATCGAGAGCCTGCGCACGCACGCGTGGGAGGTGGAGTTGGCCGCGCACGGCATTGACTCCGCCTCCCTCAACGCGTCAAGCGTCCAATTGGAGGCCACATGCGCCGACCTCAACGTGCTGGACGTGGCGAGCGAACTGTTCGACGCGGACGTCAAGGCCGTGGCGTCATCCCGCAGCAAGGACGACGCCGGCCTGCTCACCGTGGACGGCTGGTCGCAGACCGCGCTCATCACCGGCATCGAACCATCCTATGATCCGCCCGGCCCCGCGAAGTACGCGCTCACGGTCGCATTGCTTGACGGCCTGTGGCACAAGCGTGACGACGTGCAGCATTTCTGGTCGGATGCGCTGCAACCGGGCCCCGGCCTTGATTACCCGCACGATTACCCTCACGACTACCTGCCAACGGTACGAAACGCTTCGGTCGTGAACGATGCCGTCTCGCCGATGCCGTTCGAACTGGTGGTCTACGGGCCGGTCTCACAGCCGGCCATCATCATCGGCGGCAACCGGTACGCGCTCGACGTGGACATCCCCTCGGGCTCGTATGTGACCGTCAACAGCGTGGAGGGGCAACGCAGCATCGTCATGACCGCCGAAAACGGCGACACCACGAACGTGTTCGACAAGGGCGAACGAGGCAGCGGCCTCAACGGCGGCACTTATATTTTCCAGCCGTTGCCGGCCGGGGAACACCAGGTGCAGTGGAACGGGTTCGGCTTTGACCTGACAGTGATCCAGGAGAGGAGCACGCCGTCATGGTGGATCTGATTATCACCGATTCCAAGCACGTCGATGTCCGTTCCGCCGTCGACTACACTCTGGATTGCGCGTGGGGCAAGGAGGAAAACGATTTCGAACTTGTCGCGAGCGGCGCGTCCACCATCGATGCGGGTGCCTATATCTACATCGACGGCAGCGAATGCGGTGGCGTGGTCGATGCGATGGAAGACCAGCTCACTGCCGGCGTCAGCACCCTCACCTACTCGGGGCGCACGTGGCACGGCGTGCTCGCGAACAAGATCCTCGAGCCGGATAGGGGCAGGGATTATCTCACAGTGAGCGGTACGGCCAGCACGGTCATCGGCTCGCTCATCAGTCGCGTCGGCCTTGACGGCGTGTTCGACGCGGTGGACTCGCCCACTGCCGGCGCGCAGACCATCAAAAGCTACCGGTTCGACCGCTACACGGACTGCTATACGGGTTTGAGGAAGATGTGCGAGGCCAACGGACTGAAACTCAGGCTTGCCTATGCGTCTGGCCGGGTCAACATCTGGGCTGAGCCGGTTGCGCATTACGGCGACTCGATTGACAGCGACCTCATCGATTTCGACGCGACGCGCACGTGGCGCAAACCGAACCATCTCATCGGCCTGGGCAAGGGCGATTTGGCGGCCCGTGTGGTCGTCCACTGGTATGCGGACGCGAAAGGCACCGTGAGCCAGACGCAATCACTGCGCGGTGTGGATGAGATAACGCAGGTCTACGACTATTCGAGTGCCGAGACCGCCGAACTGAACCAGAAGACCCGTGAGAAACTACAGGATCTGCAATCCGAGGGTGATGTGAGGGTCACCGTCCGTGACGACGCGAATGTGGTGTTCGACGTGGGCGACACCGTGACCGCAAGGGATAATCTCACCGGCATCACCGTCAACGCCTCGATAACCAAGAAAATCGTCAAAGTCTCCAACGGCGTCCTAAGCGTCGATTACGAGGCCTCATAGAAAGGAACGTCATGGCCAAGAACGACGACTGCATCGTCGCCGAATGCGACCGATGCGGAAGATTCGCCTGGTACACCCCATCGAACGCGGACGCCCTGAAAAACGACTGGTGGGACGTGCAACGCCTCGACGCCGACGGCAACCAACACGACTACTACTTCTGCTCCAACTGCCACCAGGAATACGTCAACCGTCTCAGGGACGCCGACAACAGCTTCGAATCATGGAAGAAGAACGGAGGCAAGCAGAATGGTTGAACTCGTCACCGGACATGCGAACAAGGCTCACGCCACGGCGGAACAGGCCGCTGGTTTGAACGCCGGCATTCTCGGCTTGGACGATTATGTCCTGAACGTGCACGACAAGTTCGAAATCACGGTAGTCAGCGCGAACAAGGTGACCATCGGCACGGGCGAACTGGTCATGCAGGGCCGTCACGTCAGTCAGGGCACGCCCGAAGATTTGATCATCACGAACGGGTCGCAGGGTCAGAAACGCAACGACCTCATCGTATGCCGCTATGCGAAGGGCTCGCAGTCGGTTGAGAGCGCGGAACTGGTCGTGGTCAGGGGCACGCCCACCACGGGCACGCCCACGGACCCGGCGTTGAACACGACCAGCCCGTTGGACGGGGGCACCACCTACGACATGCCCTTGTACCGCATCCCGTTGGACGGTATCACCATCGGCACACCAGTCGCATTGTTCAACGTGTTGAAGCCGATGAGCGACGTGTGGGATTCCCTAACCCGAATGCCGTATATTCTGTGCGGAGGCCATACCATCACCACGAATGATGACGGCACATTCTACATCAACGTCCAATCCCCAAACGGGAAGAAAGCCGATTACGCGGCCTACACGATTGGGCCGTTCGGCACTGGTTTCGACCAGGCCGGCGAGTACACCGCACAACGTTGGGATACCAGCGACGTAAACCAGATACGCTTCCGCCTGTGGAACACCAAAGACAACCGCTGGTGCGGGAGGGTCGCGATATTCGGAAGCTGGATCGCAATCTGGAACAGGCAATAGTTTTCCCTAACCCCTGTCACGGGCCAAGTCAGGATGCCGTATTCCGACAGGTATATCACTCTGGTTCGTGTCGGCCGTATTGTCACCGCCTGCGCGTATATCACGCTGACAAGCAATTTCAATCAGGTCAGCAACGTGTCCGTCAACGAGACAATCCCGGAGGGTTTCAGACCGTCCGGCGATTCCCGCGCGGTCATGCGCGGCACCGACAACAGCGGCGCGACCAGTTTCTACCTTTACGGCGCGCCGGAGGGGAAAATGGTGTTGAACGGCACCGGATATACCGGCCGATTCGTCGGTATATCCGGCTGTTGGATTACCGCGTAGCTTTCCCTAACCCAGCGTTCTACGATGTGGCGAGTACCTTACAGCAGCGACAGCATTTTGCTTACGCGCATCGGTGATATCTGTTTCATGGGTGGCAACGTAAAATTCAACAGTAGCGGGCAGAACAATTACACGAAGGCTCAGGAGAAGCTCCCCGAAGGGTATCGACCCGTCACCGCCAATACGCCCGTGGCCGTTTTCGGTGGTGAAACGACATTCATCTGTTACGGCGAGGCCAATGGCACCGTCACGATGCTTGGCAATCCGAACAGCGCGTACGCGGGATGCACCGGCGTATGGAGGACCGCCGACCCGATGCCCGCCGCATAGCTTCGGGACACTGGCTCAGGCGGTTGCACTGTCTTGCAGTGACCCCACGGGTCATAGCGCGTATGAGACGGTCATGCCGAACGCGTCCGTGCCCTGCGTGCCGCCCTGATTGGCGTAGGTCATGGTTCCGTTCGCGTTTACGTTGATGGTCTTCTGGTTCGCGCCGTCGCGTCCGCCAAATGAGAAATTCAAATCCATTGGAGGACGCCAGCTTTCAGGCAGGGTTCCGAAATCGCCGGTGTTCCACGAGCCGGAGGCCGACGACTTCCAGTCGATGCGCAACGTGACGAGCGAGCCGCGACGGTAGCCTTTGACGGTACCGTAAGTGGAGTTAATCAGCGTCAGCACTTCGGTCTGGGTTAGGGAAAGCTATCGTTTCCATGTTGCCAGCCAGTACAGCCGGACCGGTTGCGCTCCGCCCCAGGCATAGCTGCGGTCGTCTCGCAGACGTACCTGAAAATCGCTGTCGCCGACGGACCAAATCAGTGGCGTGAAATTGTTCGTCACCGAGTCGTTGTTGTTTGGCGCGTAGGTGACGAACACGGCAAACGGTGCTGTGGAATGCCTGCCCCATTTGATCAATACGGCACCGTTCGCGCTGGTCGAACCAATGAACATACCGGACTCAATATCAGGCATCTGGGTTAGGGAAAACTATTGCCTGTTCCAGATTGCGATCCAGCTTCCGAATATCGCGACCCTCCCGCACCAGCGGTTGTCTTTGGTGTTCCACAGGCGGAAGCGTATCTGGTTTACGTCGCTGGTATCCCAACGTTGTGCGGTGTACTCGCCGGCCTGGTCGAAACCAGTGCCGAACGGCCCAATCGTGTAGGCCGCGTAATCGGCTTTCTTCCCGTTTGGGGATTGGACGTTGATGTAGAATGTGCCGTCATCATTCGTGGTGATGGTATGGCCTCCGCACAGAATATACGGCATTCGGGTTAGGGAATCCCGTTCAGGCTATTAGGGCTCGTTCCCAGAGGCGTTGCGCGTCTCGCAAAGCCGTGATATCCGGTTTGAGGTAGTACTTCGCGGTGGTTTTGATATCGCTGTGGCCGAGCATTTTCGACACGATGGCGATATCCGCTCCCGCCGCCAGAGTGTTCGTCGCCCATGAGTGGCGCAGGTTGCGTGCGGGCACATGCGGCAGATCATGCCGCTTGCAGTAGGCCTTGTATTGGCGTGCGGCTTGCGGCGGGGTGAGGGTGCCGATGAGTCGGCCCCCCTCGCGTGGCTTGATTTCGCGCAGTCGTTTGACGGCGAAGCGCGGCAACGGGAGTGTGCGGCGGGACAGTTCGGTTTTCGGCGGCACGACGGCCTCATGCCCGCCCACCCATTGCAGGCCACGCTCCACGTGCAGGACACCTGAGCGCAGGTCGATGTCGCCCCACTCCAGCCCATACCCTTCCTCGGTGCGGAGCCCGCATGAGACGGCGCAGATCAGCCACGCCTCAAGCGGATGCCCGTAAAAGCCCTGCAACAGTGCACGCTGCTGACGGAGGGTCAATATGGTCGGCTCGTAATGAGTTTTGGCGGGGAGTTGGATGTCGCGTCTGGTGATGTCCACGTCCAAGAGATTCCAGCGGATAGCCCGCCTCAGTATCGCGCGTAGTACGCTCCACGCCTTGCGTGCCGCGCCCGCGCTGTCGAAACCTGCGAGCCATTTGTCGACCAGTTCCACGCTGATCGCGCCCATATCCATGCCGCCGAAGCATGGCATGACATGCAGCCGCCACGCCGACTCGTAACCAACGCGCGTGGACTCTCGCAGATTCGCCATGCAGTACGGCCAAAACCGGTCGTTCCAAAACTCTCGTAACAGCATTTTCAACCTCCGAAAACCCACACGCCCGTTGGCCTATCCAACGGTGACGAACGTGTGGGTTTTCCCCAACGTAAAGGAGTTTTCCATGTCTTTGCTCACTCACGTCGTCGATTGGCTCGTGCCTTTTATCTGTGGCGGCGTGGCCACGGTTTTGGGCCTGATGTGGCGATGGGGCAAAGCCATGGTCAACGGGCTGCGCGAGCTCCTGCTGTGCCAGTTGGAGGACCTGCGCCGGGAAATGGTCATCGAGCACGACGGAGTGGCGGACGAGGACCTCAAATCACGCTCCCAACGCCTCTACGACAGCTACCACAGCCTGGGTGGCAACGGGCACGGAACCGCTCTCAACGAGGACATCCAATCCGCGCCGATAGCGCCACGACAGTCCTGACCCACGACCGTGGGCCACAAACAATATCCATCCCAGAGAAAAGGGAAACATGGTCAACAATTTGAAACGTCATCCCAAGCCCTCGCTGACGGACGAGCTTCGCCCGGACGTGGCCCCCGAAACAATCGAATCCAATAAGGAGGAACAGTAATGACCCAAATCCATATCAGCATCAGGAAGCCGAAGACCGGAGGCTTGGACCCTGTCACCGGCCTGATGAGGTTCCGCCCGGTGCGTCGTCACTTCGACGCGGCGAAGAATCTTATTATCGCGGCCTCGTTCGACGCGAATCTGTCCGAAACGGGTGAGCTGACGGTTGACCTGCTGCCTACGACTCCTGCGTTTGTGTGGCAGGTCGTGGAGTTGGCTGATTCGCCGCAGGCGTACACGCGCTACGTCGAAGTGCCGGACTCCCAGGCCAGGGTCGAATACGCGGACCTTGTGGAGGTTGACGCCGCCACGTTCGTCCCGAAGGATATGGCCGGCTCCCAACTGCTGAAGGTTCGCCACGCTTCCACCCAGTCGGAGGCTGAGACACTTTCCGCACAATACCCGGACGAGCTGGTGTTCTTCGACGAAACCGCCACGACCGCGAAGGCCGCTATAGCCTTGAGCACGCTGGAGTCCATCACGGCCGAAGCTCAAACGAACGCCATGCTGGCGAAGAGCGCCATGCTGAGCGCCCGGTCCTCCGCGGATTCCGCGACCGCCACCCAGTCCGATCTGGATGTCCTCGCGTCGAATGCCAGTATGGCGGCGGGCGGCCACGGCCACTCAGTAAAAGGCTCCGACTGGTCCTTCCGTCGCCAATGATTCGCAGACCGTGGCCGATACCGCCAACGCGGTTGCGGCGAAGGGCGAATCGGCTATCGCCACCATCGATTCGACGGTGCAGGCGGTCAAGGACAAGGCCGAGGCTGCGACCACCGTACTGCCTTCCACCGGCACCACCGAAGGCACCACGGGGGGAACCGGCAAGGACTCCGCCGGGGAGACGCCAGCCGGAACCGTGTCGGAGGAGCCCGCAGCCAAGGCCACTGTGAAGGGGGCCTGATCATGCCAGCCTTTTACGCCGGCAAACGTGTCGGCAAACCATTATTGAACGGCCACACGTACAACGCCCTATTCAACGGCAAACTCGTATGGCCGCTGGACAAGGACACGGTGGTCTCCATCGAGATCACGGATGATAAGGGCAAGCCGCTGCCCAAGTCGCTGGCCGTGTCCGGCACCCTGAAACTGGGGGCGAAGGCCACGTATGCGGACGGTCATGTTGGCGACCTGCTGACCACCAATGACGTGACGTTCACAAGCCGGGACACTTCCACCGCCACGGTTTCGGGCAACACGCTCACGTGGAGGCATGGCGGAACCATATTGGTGACGGCCACGGTCAACGGTTTCACTTCCGCCGCCGTGTCCATCGCCTCCGCCTACGCGCCCGAGTCCATCAAGGTCACGGACGATTCCGGCAAGACCATCGACAACATCACCCTGCGTGTGGGCGAGGAAAAGTACCTCAAGGTGCGTGTCCTGCCCGCGGAAGCGTCGCAGGGATTCACCGCCGTGGCCGCGAATCCGACAGTCGCCAGCGTTGGCGCGCCGACGCCGAAGACCATCGCCGTCACGCCGGACAGTCTGACCCTGAGGGTCGGCGAATCCGGCACGCTGTCCGTGCTCGTAGGCCCAGACGGAGCCTCGCAGGAGTACACGGCAGATATCACGGACAAGACCATCGCAACCATCAAGCAGTAACCATTAAGGATGTAATAAAAGGAGGCCAATATGGGCGCAATATCAATCACAGGTAAGAGCGTGGGTGCCACGAGTCTGAAACTGACCGCCGGCAAGATTACGAAAACCGTGCCGATTACCGTATTGTCGCGTAACCTGCTGTCCTACGGTCCCGCCGAAGGCAACGGGTTGACCGCCACCGTCAACACTGACGGTTCGCTGCACGTCACCGGTGCCGCCTCAAGCCAGTGGGCGGGCATTCGATGGACGTTCCCCTGCCCGGTACATGGTGCCGTGACATTGAGCAGGCCCACCAGTATCGACGGTCTGACCGTCTCCGTCAAATGCCTTGACGCCAAAGGTGGTCAACTGGGTGCCCAGATTAACACGGGTAATGCCGGGACAGTCCCAGCCGGCACCGTCAGCCTGCGCTTCGAAATCCTCGCCACCGAGGCCACACCCACCGCGAAGGACGGCGACCTCCGAATCCAGTTGGAATCCGGCACTACCGCGCACGATTGGATGCGACCCGACAACACGAGCCTTAGGGGGGGCTATGAACTAGCGAACCTGTATCCGCGTATCACCGGACTGCCTAAAACATTAGGCACCGACCCGGGTGTCGTGGTCACGGAACCATCGCCGGGCACGTACCGGTTCAAAGGCTCCACCACGCAAAAGGTTGACTCGTGGAATGACCTTCCGAGTTCGGTGCATGTTGACGCGGGAACGTACACGATGGATGCCACAGACTGGCCGCTGGGCAGCGACTCATGGCTGTTTGGCTTACAGGCCAAACTCATCCCCGATGACGGCAGCGGACAGACAGTCGCGTTCGAACCTAGGGGCTATGGGCCGCGCCCCTTGAAGGCCGGGACGCTGCGCCTCCATATATTCGTCAACACCACGGGCGAGGTCGATAAGACCCTCACTCCCCGACTGTGCAAGCTCGACTGATTCTAGCCCCACACCATACCGTGTGGGGCTTTTTCATTGACGGCCCCGAGTGGGCCGTGACAATCCTGACCCACGACCGTGGGCCACAAACAACAATCCATCCCGAGAAAGGGGACATATGGTCAATAACAAGGACAAGCCGAAGCCATGGCATAAGCGCCTGTTCGCCAAGGTCACGGCACTGGCCGCCGCCATCTGCATGATGCTGCTTCCGGCGACCGCGCACGCGGACATGCAAGGCGTGGACATGTCCAACTGGCAGTGCGGCGTAGACGTGTACAACATGCAGGCCGATTTCATCGTGGTCGGCACCACATGGGGCACGGGCCAAGTCAACAACAACTGCCTCGTGTCCGGCGTCAACACCGACGCCAACCGTATGATCGCCCAGGCACAGGCCAGCGGCAAGAAGTTCGGCCTGTACCATTACGCGATGGGCGGTTCGCCCGAGGGCGAGGCCCAATTCTTCTACCGCAACACCAGCAACTATTGGCGTCACGGCATCGTGGCGCTCGACTGGGAGATGGACGATAATCCCGCATGGGGCAACTGGGACTGGGTACGCCGATTCATGGCGGAGTGCGAACGGCTCTCGGGCGGTGTGCGCCCATTGCTGTACACCGGCCCGGTGGCTGGTACCATCCCGCAGGACATCCGCAACCGGTACGGCCTGTGGATCGCACAATACGCGAACATGAGCCCGACCGGCTATCAGGCATCCCCGTGGATGCTGGGCGCATACGGCGAGGCCATGCGCCAGTACAGCGGTACCGGCGTGGTCAACACGTGGAGTCCAATCGACCTCAACATTTTCCGTGGCGAAGGCTGGCAGTGGGATTTGTACGCCAATCCCACCGGCTCCACAGCCCCGGCCCCGGCAACGCCCGCGCCCGTGCAGCCGAGCACTCCCCCGGCCAACACCAACACGGGTGGCATCAGCCACGTCATGCAATGGGGAGAAACCATCTGGGGACTCGCCGTAGCCCACAACGCATGGCCCCTGTCCGCATGGCACACGCCTTCCGGTGATATCAACCGCTACTACGTGGGCGATGTCGTAACCTACGGCGGCGGCTCCACAACCGCGCCGTCCGGCGGGGTCTCCAAGGTCCTCCAATGGGGCGACACCGTGTGGGATTTCGCCACCGCGCACGGTTACAGCGTCAGCCGCTGCACCGTACCCTCCGGCAACATCAACGTCTACTATGTGGGCGACGTGGTGACCTGCCGCTGAGACTCAACAGATGCCGCCACCCGCTTGACCGGGTGACGGCATCACCCCATCATCATCCCTTATTGATCGGAGCAAACATGACCGACAGCAAAAACACGACCGACACCGGCGAAACACTCCCCGGCATCGATGTGAGCGACTGGCCCGAGACGGCCGACGTCACCCATGACGTGCCCGACTGGCTCATCCCCAGCCGCGTCTACGACATCCTCAAATGGCTCGGCCTCATCGTCCTGCCCGCACTCGCCCTGTTCGTCAACACGGTCGGCCCCGCATGGGGCTGGCCCCACGTGGACGCCATCGTGACCACGCTCAACGCGCTCGGCATCCTCGCCGGCGCGCTCATCGGCGTCAGCGCCATCAAACAACGCATCGACCTCGCCGCATGACCATCACGCACGGTTCGGCCCCGCCCGGCATCGCAGACAGCTCGCACAGAGCTTGACTGCTGCCGGACGGGGCCGATTTCGTGTTGTGGCAGAGGGCTTCGCGGGCTCGATTTCTGCCCACATTTTGCCCACATTTTCCGTAAAAACAGGTTAAAAACCGTTAAAACTGGTTAAAACGAAAAAAGCCGCTCAGCCCTACTCCCGCAAGGCAAAGCGGCCATTTTCCAACCCGTTCTCAGCTCAGCGCGTCCTTCAACTTGCGAAGAAACCACCATTCGCAGGAATGGCGTGATTCCAACGTTTCTGAGGGTTTCAGACGGGCTTCAAAACGTTTTTGCCCACATTTTGCCCACATTCTTCCACGCCCGTCTCCACCTGCACGGCGGCATCGAGCAGACGGGCCACGTCCATAAGGTCGCTGTCGAACAGATCCGCGTACACGTCCAACGTCATCGAGGCATTCTTGTGGCCCAGCATCCTCTGTAAGGCCTTGACGTTCGCGCCCGCGTGCACGGCCAGCGAGGCGGCGGTGTGACGCAGGTCATGAGGCGTGGGCCATTCCTCCTTCGGCCAGCCCAGGCGCACCAGCGCGTGATACCACCAGCCGGTCGTCTTCGCCGTGCTCTGCTTCATGATCGGGCCGCCCCGCAGATCACGGAACACTCTTTCGTCCGGTTCGCGTTCCCCGCATATCGGTTTCAACGCCTCCATGACGATGAGAGGCACGGGCACGTCGCGTTCCTCACTGTTCTTCGGAGTGCCCTCGACCCATCTTGCCCCGACGTACACGAGGTTGCCGCCCACATGCAGCACTCCCCGATCGAAGTCCAGGTCACGGGCCTTCAACGCCGCCGCCTCGCCCCAGCGCAATCCGCAGAAGCCCAACGTCAGCACGAGCGCCTGCCGCTCCGCTCCCAGATGCTTTCCTCTGGCGCATTCGTCGGCGAATGCGAGCAGCCGGGGTATGGTCAGGTACACGCGACGGCTCTTGCGCCTCGGCAGTTTGGGGAGTTCAACGTTTTCACAGGGGTTGTCGAGTATGAGCTTGTCCCGGACGGCCATGCGGCAGATGCCGAGCATGGTCTGGTACGGGCGTCTCACGGATGGAGCACCCGAGTTCTCGATGATGTCGCTGATCCACGCCTGGACCTCGGCGTGGGTGATGGTGCCGATTCGACGGTCGGCCCAACGCTCCTCGCAGTAGAGCCGCCATGAGTCGGTGGCGTTGACCCGCGTGGTTTCCTTCCAAAAGGGCCATTTCTCCTTCAGCCATTGCTCATAGAGGTCTCCAACGCGTCGTTTGCCGTCCTCCGGGTCAACATAGCTGTTGGTGGCCTTGGCTATGGTGACGTGTTCGGCCGCCCAGTTCTCCGCGTCGATCTTGCGCTTGAATCCACGCTTGTCGGTCTGGGCGCCATCCGGTTTGCGGTAGCGGACGCGATAGCGCGTTTCGCCTTTGCTGGTCTTGTATCTGGTGACGTTCGCCATGATTTTCACTCGCTTGCACTGTTTTTCCGGTTTTAACGTGTTTTAACCGGTTTTGATGTGTTTTAATGGGATTTGACAAGGGGAAGGGAAACACATAAACTATCCCCTTACGCCAAAATCGAAAGGAGGCGGCCATGACCATGACGGATACCGGCGTGAAGCCAATACCGGCGTACGCGCCGTCCGAGGACGGCAAGCCACGCAACGCCGTGGACGAGAAATGGATGCGACTGCACCGCGCGATGATGAACCGTCCGGCACGACTCGCGAAGAAGGCGCAGAAGATTGAGAATAGCGATCGTCACTAGTCGCCTGTGCGACTCCGGCGACCAGCTCGCATTGCGCCGCTTCGTCTGCTGCGAGCCGAACGGCCCGGAGTACGCGATGGACGTGCAGCGCTATATCCGCGGACTCCGCGTCAAGGACGAGCCGGGAATGTACCGGATGGTCCTCCAGTACGGGGAAACCCCGAACGCTCCCATCGTCGGCTTCTGCGAGTTCGGATACGACCCCGCCGCCCTGGAATCCAGTGGTTACGCGATATCGTTCATCGCCACCGCGTTGAGCGAACGCGGCCGGCATCTCGGTGCGATACTGTTGGACTGCGCGCTGCGATGGATGGCGAACGACGCCGCCAGACACGGGCGCACCCCGTACGTGCTTACACAAATCGACCCCCGGAACGAGGCCAGCGTTCACCTTTTCTCCGGCGCGGGCTTCGAGAACGAGGGGCGGGATGAGAACGACCCCGAATTCGACATCTGGTCGAAGGAATTCGAACCGCTCGCCACGGACAGACTCTACTTCTACTCCCCCATCATGATTGACGAGGACGATAAGAACTGACATTTCGGGTATGGCTTCGCCCCGTGTAGGATAGTTGGCGAAGCGTCCTCCTTTCCAATAAGCAAGCTGGTCGATGTTTCACTCGCCCTGTTGGCGCTGCAACGCCGGCAGGGCAATTCTTTTTAATTGGTCGAATCATGTAGCGACGGTGAATCGATGCCGCAGAAACCGAGTGCTATGTGGTTGTAATCGCTGACGTCAACCTTCAACCCGTCAACATCGGGGTTGTCTTTCCATACGTTGTTCAGGTCGCCGTTGGCGTATTTCCAATCTTTCGCCATCCCGTTGAGCGGATACGTCGTTCCATCGATCGTCATGATGACGGCGTTATGGTCCTTGCATTCGACGGTCGTATCGTCCGCCGACCAAGGCCAGTATTCTTCCGAATACCCGTAATCGTCAATGAATGACTGTTTGCTGAGCTCATGCGTTTTCGCGAATTCGCCGCAAGCTGCAGACGAGGCTAGCAAAACCGCCGACATCATGACCGCGGCCATTTTCTTCACCGTACTCATGTCCTGTCTCCTAATTTATCGCGCCGAATGAAAGTACCGATGGATTGTCGTTCGTGCCGCCCACATCACAGCGGATCGTCTGCGTCACAGCGTTGTTGACGAGGACGTCGCTGAAAACGATGGTCGTCGTTCCGTCGTTGTTGTTGGTGATGTCAACGTTGCTGAGCTTGTAGTCGAATCCCTGCGGGGCTTCGATGTTTGCTTTTCTCTTGCAGGCCGCTAGGGCATGTCCGTCCGTCACTGTCGATGAGTTGCTCTGAGACGATGAATCTCTGTCGTTTGACCACCAATTCGTGCACAGTCCCCAAATAAACAGGCCTATGATTATTGCGATTATCATAGAGCCGAATCCGATAACGCCCGATTTTTTGCGCACTTTCGGATTCCGGGTCTGACGTAAGAGGGCATGGCCCGCGTCCTGTGTACGATTTTCATTCGCCAAAACAAAAAACCGCGATTGGAAGCCAGGAGACGGAACCATGCCCGAGAACATCATACAGATCGACCAGAACCTGCTCGAGACCAGGCTCGACCGCTTGGTCGCCGAAAAGGTCGCCGAGCTATTGAACGCGATGCTCGACGCCGAGGCCGACGAGATCGCCAACGCCGCCAAGTACGAGCGCACCGGGGAGCGGAAGGCGTACAGGGCCGGCCACTACGACCGGAGCCTGACCGCCAAGGCCGGCAGGCTCGCGTTGAAGGTGCCCAAACTCAAGGGCGCGGTCTTCGAGTCCGCGGTCATCGAACGATACCGGAGACGCGAGGAGAGTGTCGAGGAGGCCCTCATCGACATGTACCTGGCCGGCGTGAGCACCCGGCAGGTGGACGACATCAGCCAATTGCTGTGGGGCGACAGGATGCCGTCCCAGACCCTGAGCGACAAGCTCAAGAAGGTGTACGGGGAGATCGAGGCGTGGCGCACGAGGCCGTTGGAGGACGAGTACCCGTACGTGTTCATGGACGGCGTGTGGCACAAGCGTTCATGGGGCGGGCACGTGGAGAACGTCAGCGTCCTGGTCGCCATCGGAGTCAACGCGGAGGGGCACCGCGAGGTGATCGGCGTGGCCGAGGGCATGAAGGAGGACAGGGACAGCTGGGAGCAGTTCGTCCGCTCCATGATCGAACGCGGCCTGAAGGGCGTGCGCCTGGTGGTCGGCGACCGGTGCGCCGGACTCGTCGCCACGGTCGGCTCGATGCTGCCCAAGGCGAGATACCAGCGGTGCATGGTGCATTTCATGCGCAACGTGCTCTCGAAGACGCCGCCGACACACCGCGAATGGGCGTCCGCCGCCGGCGCACGCGCGTGGTGGGCGGCTTCCCCGACGGGAACAGCGCGTTGATGCTCATATGCGCCCGCATCCGTCACGTCACCGCGAACGAATGGTCGACCCGCCGCTATCTCGACATGTCCCGGCTCGGTGACAACCTCGTGGAAGCGAACTGACTATCGCGCCATGGACGGCCACGATCCAAAGTGCGCAACTTTTCGGGCACTACCCACTGAAAGGAGGTTGCCTGAGATGGCTTACGCGATGACCTTTAAACCGGATTTCCTCGAGCGCTGCAAGCGCATGAGCGGGCTGAAATCCAATGCGGCTTTCGCCGGCGCTATCGGCGTCAGCGAAAGCGTGCTGTCGAAAGCAATGCACACCAACATCGTCTCCCCGACGATGATTGTCGGATTCAACCGCGCATTCGGCTTCACGCCAGGTGAAATAGCCGAAGTGACCGAAATACCGGACAAGAATCTCAAACCCGAGGCGGTGGCGTGATGGTTAGGACCTACCGGCTTGGCGGCGCGGAACGTGAGAGGGCCCGTGCGCTGATTCGTATTCTCGGCATCGACATGGATCGTGTCAGATGGTTGGACGGCCACCCGATGACGGTTCGCGTGTTTGATGACGGCAAATGCTGGGTCGAATACACGGGACTCGTCGTCTGCGACAAGGGAGACATCGATTTCTGTCTCCGTGGGCTCGAGCCCGTGGATGTCGGGCCGGGGTCTATAGGGACAGGATCCGGGAATGCCGGAACAGGATTCTTCGCGAGGATACGCGGATGTCTCTCGATTTCGAGGTCTCGACCATCGCGACGATGACGGTGCCGGACTCATGGCGCTTGAGCTTGGAGGCTCCACGGTATTCGACGATAGCGCCGCCAGTCGGCGTCACCCGAATGTCTCGTTTGGTGAGCCACCCGTTGTTGCGCAGTATCCACCCGTCCCCATCCGTCTTATCCACTCCCCAATCGGTCGAGAGGTACAGGCGTCGTTCCGCGTCGAAGGACAGTAGCAACGCCGTCAATCCCATCCAGTTGTCCGCCAGCCATTTCCACATGGCTCAGATTCTAGCCACAAAAATGCCGCCGATTGGAGCGGCGGCGAATGTCAGATTGAAAGAAGGTCCAAAATGACTGAATCCAATGTACAGCCCTTCGAGTTCAGGGGCAACCCGGTCGCCACGGTGACCACCGGGAACGGGACGGTGCTGTTCTGCGCGAAGCACGTCGCCACCGCACTCGGATACAGCAACACCCGTGACGCAATCGCAAAGCATTGCAAGGGTGTCGCGAATCGCTACCCCCTTGAGACGGCCGGTGGAATCCAGCAGATGGTATTCATCACCGAAGGCGACGTGTACCGCCTCATCGCCAGCAGCAAGCTCACCAGCGCGGTCGAGTTCGAGCATTGGCTGTTCGACGAGGTCGTACCACAAATCCGTCGTACCGGCGGTTACATTCCCCAGGGCGAGACCCCGGAGGAGACGATGGCGCGCGCGGTGCTCATCGCGCAGAAGACCATCGAAGAACAACGGAAGCAGTTGGACGAGCAGAAGCCGAAGGTGTTGTTCGCGGACGCGGTGGCCACGAGCAAGAGGAGCATTCTGATCGGCGAATTGGCGAAGAACCTCAAACAGAACGGCGTGAAGACCGGCCAGAACCGGTTGTTCAAACAATTACGTGAGGACGGTTTCCTGATGAAGCGCAACGGGAACCCGAACATGCCCACACAGAAGAGCATGGAACTGGGTTTGTTCGAGGTCAAGGAAACATCGATCGCCCATTCGGATGGTCATGTGTCGTTGAACTTCACGACGAAGGTCACGCCCAAGGGCCAGCAGTACCTCATCCAGAAGTATCTGGGCTGCACTCCCCTTGACTTGGAAGCGGGTGCGTGATGGCCGGTAGTCAAATCGAATCGTCTCTTGACGGCTGGCCGATCGCCAAGGTGGCGAGCTTCCTTGGTGTCTCGAAGGGCAGTCTCTACGTGTGGTCGTGCCACGACAAGTGGGGAGGCCGGTATCCGCCCGCGCCGAAACGCGTAGGCCGCAGGCTCGTTTGGAATCCACAGGAGGTCATCGACTACCGGGACCGGCGGTGCGCGATAAGCCGCAAGGAGCTGGTCTACGGCGAATAAGGGTTTCCCGGATTCAAAACCGGGAGAAAAGGAAGAGGTGCCGGCGTCGCACTGTCCAAGGTTCACGCCGGCACCAACATCACCAATCACATTGAAAGGAAAACAAGTGATGTCAGGACACAAGATTATCGGAATCCACGCCATCGGCGTCGAGATCCCGAAGGGAATGTCATTCAAGGAGCTCATGGAGCAGCTGCTTGAGGGAGGAGAGGCTGAGTTGGAGAAGGAGTTGGACGAGGAGACGCGCCAGCCGGAAACCGGCAAGTGCGATTGTCCGGTGTGCGATCCAGACAAGGACACCGTGGAGGAAAGATTGTTCCATCCGGTCGATCAGTGGCAGCACGCCGTCGATGTGGCCAGTGACGTGCATGACGCGGCCGGCTCTCTCGAACACGCGCTGTTCGAGCTGGGTGAGAACCCGTTGGCGTTCGAGGCGTCGATGATCCTCAGCCAGTCGCTGACCCTGCTGCGTGCCATCCAACGCAAGCGCAAGGAGGTTGCGGAATGAGCATCGAAGCATTACGGCGTAAAAAGCGGCGTATGCGTCGCCCGAAGCCGCGCCTGACGGACGGGCAGAAATCGGCCGTATTACTGGCTCTCACGTTCGCTGAGGGGTGGCTGGTCGGTTTCGCCGGCACGCACAGTCGCATCCCCAGCCCGGTCGGCACGCCGCAGTGGATGATAACCGGCTCGCTCGCATTGGCGGTCGTATTGCCGCTCATGTTCGTGGGAATCCTGTTGAAGTGGGGCGCTGATGGAACAGCCAAGTGAGTTCACGCTCTGTCTGCCGGGCGACCCGGTGCCGAAGGGGCGTCCCCGCGTCTACAACGGGCACGCGATGACGCCGAAACGCACCGTCAGGGCGGAGGAACGCCTGTTCGCCGAATTCCGGTTGAAATACCCGCAGGCGAAACCATACCAGTGCCCGGTCAGGTTGGAGGCCGAATTCTGGATGAGCCATCGCGGCCGCCCCGACCTCGACAACCTCCTGAAATTGGTGCTCGATTCACTGAACGGCGTCGCCTACGTGGATGACACGCAGGTCGTCGAAAGCCACGCCACCAAGCGCATGCCCGACCTGTGGGTGTACGGAGCCAAAGGCAAATACCGGAAACGCAAGAGCGGCGACCCGTACACGTGTTGCGGGCATGAGTACGAGCCGCACCTCTATATCAGTATCAAACCGCTCCCGGAATGGGAGCCGAACAAGCAAGGACAAGCATGATGCCTGACCGGCGTCTTTGGATGCCGCGTTGCAGGACATGCGGGGCCGCTCGGCAAGCCCACCGGACTGGACGAGGCGGTCACCAGCTGCACCCGGCATGCGAACCAATACCCGAACCATCAGACGGCGTGGTATCCCACCTACGCCCAAATCATCGTGAAAGGCACATCAAATGACTGCGAATGACACGTCAACCATTGAAACCACGGAGGCTGTGAACCCGGACGGGGAATTGCGCCAAGGATTGTTCGCCGCGCAGGCGGCGCGCATCGTCGAACTGCAGGCCGAGATCGCCAGCCGACAGGAGGAAATCGACAATCTCAAATCCCTGATTCTCGACTCGCATCCGGTCGGCACCTACCAGGCCGGCAACCTGAAGGTGCAGGTCAAGCCGGGCGCGCGCCGCATCAACGCCGGCACGTTCGAAAAAGCCTACCCGGCCACCAAGTATCCCGGAGCCTACCAGTTGCGGCCGCGGCCGCTCAGCCAGTTGGAGAAGCTGCTGTCGGCGGACGCGGTAGCCGATTACGCGATGAGCGGCAAGCCGACGGTGGTGGTCTCATGAACGCAGAACTGTCCAGCCTGGGCATCGCCCAGATCGTGGAAAGCGTTATCGCCGACTACGACCTGCACGACGAGGACGGCAACGAGCTGACCGACGACCTGTACGTCATCCGTTCCGAGCAGCTCGACGAGCTGGGCCTCACCGTCGCCAGACGCATCCACAAGGCCATACGCGAACTGGAGGCGCAGGGCAAGACCGGTTTTCCCGTGCATTCGATGGCCTTCGGCAGCATGCCGGTAACCATCGCGAAGGACGGCGACCGCACCTACACGCTGCGCTTCGACAATTCGGACGAGGCGGTGGCCATTACACGGCTCAGCAGAACCGCGTTGGCGGACATTAGGAAACAGATCAACGAGTTTTTGAAGGAGGTGAAGAACCATGAGCATGAATGACGCCATTCTCGCCGTAGCACAAGCCCAACAGCAGGGTGACGCGATACCCGTCGACGTGCCGCCCATGACGCAGTCGGCACCCGATATGGACAAGCCGCCGGCAACGCCGAAAACCAAGACGGACACGATGGAGGAACCACGATTGTGGCCGGAGATCCGCCAGCTCATCGAAGCGGATATCCAGAACGCTCCGCGTGAGCTGCAGCGTGAGATAGGCCCGTCCGAACTGGGCACGGACTGCGTGCACTGCCTCGCCGCGAAACTGGCGGGCTGGCCGGAGCGTCGCTCCCCGGGCTGGCTGCCGTTCATCGGCACATGCGTGCACGCGCATTTCGAAACCATGTTCCATGACCTGAACGGGGAGCCGGCGTTCCAATTCCCCTACACGAGCGAGGACAACGTGACCGAGCTCGTGGAACGGTGGCGCTCGGAGTACCGGGTCACCGTAGGCCGGTTGCAGGGTTTGCACGGCGGCTACGACGTGACCGGCAGCATCGACCTATGGGACCGCAAGACTCGCAGCACCATCGACTGGAAGATAGTCGGCAACACGACCGTCACCAAGGTCAAGGCCCACGGCCCCTCGCAACAGTACCGGGTACAGGCCTCACTCTACGGCATGGGCCTGCAGAACGAGGGCGAGCGGGTGGAGCGCAACTGCATCTACTTCCTGCCCCGCAACAAGACCTCGTTGGGTGACGCATTGCCATGGGAGACCAGGTTCGACCCGGAGCCCGGCAAATGGGCGTTGAGCCGCGCCCAACTGCTCGTCAACCTCATGGATTGCGTGGAGCAGGCGGAAGGCCCCGACGTGCGCGACAGCTGGATCAAACAGTTGCCGGCGGCCGGGCCCGACAAATGCTTCTCATGCAAGGGCCGGGTCTGGCCCGACATGAGCGCGCTCCCCGAGTTCGACGCTAAGCCATGGCCGGACGTTCCCGACAAGTGGCTCCGACTCATCCCCCTAATCGAATCCGAATACCAATTCACCAAGTAAAAACAACGAAAGGAACACGACAATGTTCGGACAACCACAACCACAGTACGGTTACCCGCAGCAGGGGTACGGCTACCAGCAGCCCCAACGGCAGCCAGCCCAGTTGAGTTCGCTCGGCGACCTGCTCGCCGGCAACAGCGCCAAAGCGTACTTCGGCGCGAACAGCCAGCCCGGAGACTCGGTGACCGGCGTCATCGAAAAAATCGAGACCACGCAGGTCAACGACTTCCAGACCAAGCAGCCCGCCTTCTGGAACGACGGACGCCCGAAGGAGCAGATCCACGTCATCATCCAGACCCAGTTGCGCGACCCGAGCGTGGATGACGACGACGGCCGCCGTTCTCTCTGGATCAAAGGCTGGGGCATCCAGCTCAAGGCGTTTCGCGATGCCTGCCGTCAGGCGGGCGTGAAGATCCCGAAGCCGGGCGACACCATCACGGAACGGTTCGCGGGTCTCGGCCAGCGGGGCGACGCGCCCCAACCGCCGAAAGTGTTCGAAATCCACATCGAACCCGCGTCCAGCGTCAACAGTCTCGTCAACGGAAGCCAACCCCAGCAGCCCGGCATGCAGCAAGCCCAGCCGACATACCCGCAGCAACAGTACGCGCCACAGCAGCCCCAGCAGGCCCCGAATCAGGGATATGCGCCGGCTCCGGTCGACCCATGGAACCCGCCGGCACAGGCGCAACCCGCTCAGCCGGTACAGCTCGGCCAACCACAGGTGGATCCGATGAAGGTCAACCAACTGAAGGCCATGGGTAAGCCGCCGCAAGAGATCGCTGCCCTGTTGGGCGTGCCGGTCGAAGCGGTCACCGCCGTAACCGACCAGGCGCAGCCGCAGAACCACGGCGGCTCCGGAACGCAATTGGAAACCGGTGAATTCTGATGGACGAACTGCTGAAACACCTGCAGAACCAGTGGCTCGAGCTGATGAAAGACATGGATTCCCTCGCCTCCGATCAGGACGGTTTCCGTGACGTCGACTCGGAAAGCCTGCAGCTCATGAGCGTGAGGCTCGTGCTCCTGGGCTGGCACAAGAGCAAGGATTCCGACAGGGACTGACCCGACCCCCGTACAGCCGTAGCCGTAGCCAAGCGGCCGGCACGCATGCAAAGGCGTGCACGGCACCAACCACATTTTCACATCACATCAAAGGAGTTTCAAGGATGACCGACATCTACGGATACGCGGCAGCCGCGCCACTGTACCGTGCGGCGGGCTGGATGCAGGTCATCCCCCTGCCGGAAGGCCGCAAGACCCCACCACCCAGCGGTTTCACTGGACGCAGCCGCAAACCCGTCACCGACGAACAAGTACAGGTCTGGTCGCAGGCGACCCCGGACGCGAACACGGGAATCGTCATCCCCGAAGGCGTATTGGTGTTGGACATCGACGCCGCACAAGGCCATCAGGTCAAGGCGGACGGGGCGAAAGGCATCAGCGAACTCTCTCAGGAACTGGGCATGCTTCCGGCCACGTGGAGCAGCACGGCGCACGGCATCGACAGTCCGGCACGCCACCTGTTCTACAAGGTGCCCGAAGGCCTCGCGTGGAAGGGCGGCGCCATCGAGGGCGTCGACATCCTGCAACCCGGCCACCGGTATTCCGTGGTCTGGCCGTCGATCCACCCGAGTGGCGAAATGTACTGCTGGTACACGCCCAGCGGCAGGGTTGCCAGCACGCTCCCCCGCATCAGCGATCTGGCGACACTGCCATGGAAGTGGGTGGACTACCTGCGCAAACCCGACAGCATGGCGAACCTGACACATTCAAACCCGTCGACCACTCCAATCGCCTCTAATCCGAGGGGATACGACGCCCGCATGTGCAAGGCGGTCAACACGTTCCTCAACAGGACGCTCGCCAACCCGGCAAGCAAAGGCTCAAGGCATGACACCACGTTGCAGGCCGTCTGGGCGTTGGTTAACTTCGCGCAGGAGGGACACCGGGGGGCTCTCGACGCCATCAACCAATTGAAGCCACGGTTCATCGCCGAGGTGGCCCCCGACCGTCAAGGCAAGGAGCGTGAGGCGGCACGCGAATGGGCCAGCATTCTCAGTGGCGCGATGGAGAAGGTCAACGGCGTACAAGCGCACGTGGACCCATGCGGGCAGTCGAAGATAGAACGCATGACGCCCGGCGAGTTCAACGAACTCACCCAAAACACGATTGCGAATCAAATGAGGGAAAGTTATCCGGAAGCAGTTCAAAACACTGGAACAATGCCGGTTCAAGCCGGTTCAACACCCGTCGCGCCGGTTCAAAACGGTTCAATGGAAAGTCACGAGGCAAGTAAAAACGCCTCCTCCAGCTGGCAGTTCGAAGACCTCACCCAGCTCGCTTCCGGCATTGAACTGCCTCCCACGCCCACCGTGTTCCAGCGCGAGGACGGGCAAGGATTGTTCTACCGTGGCGCGGTCAACGACCTGCACGGCGAACCCGGCTGCGGCAAAAGCATGATCGCCCAAATCGCCACCGCGCAGGAATTGAAGGCAGACCGTGACGTCATCTACATCGACTACGAGGATTCCGCACGCAACGTGGTCAAACGCCTCCTGCTGCTCGGCGTATCCGGCGAACAGATCATCGGTCACCTGCACTACGTGCGCCCGTCCGCGAAGCCCAGCAGCCCCACCAGCCTCGACGGCTGGCGCGAGACCCTCGACTACGCGGACACGGCCACGCTGGCCATCATCGACGGCGTCACCAGCTGCCTCGCCTACGCCGGCCTCGACAGCAACAGCGGTGACGACATCGCCGCCTGGTACAACACCATGCCACGACTCATCAGCGCCTGTGGGCCAGCAGTCGTACTCATCGACCACGTCGTCAAAAGCAAGGACAACCGGGGCCGCTACGCCGGCGGCAGCATGCAAAAACTCGCACTCATCGACGGCATCAGCTACTCGGTGGACATGACCAAACCAGTCGGCAAGGGCGTGCGCGGCACCATCGTCATCAAATCAGGCAAGGACCGCATCAGCGAGATCGAGGAGCATTGCGCCGTCAGCTGGAGCAGCAACGGCAGCCACCTGCGCGAAGCAGCACGCATCGAAATCAACTCCACGGACCCGAAACTCATGCGCGTCACCATCGCACGACCGAACATGATGCCCAGCGAAGACCGACAGGCGAAACGCGACGACTTCCGACCCACCGGACTGATGGAACGCATCAGCCGCATGCTGGAGGACTCACTCGAAGAACCGAACCAGTCCGAACTGTTCAAGGCACTGAAGGAAGACGGTTCCGGAGCGCGTACCGCCGTCATGAGCAAAGCCGTGAGCCTGCTCCTGCAGGAGGGTTTCGTCTCGAACCGCTCTGGACGCAACAATCGTTCGATATTCAAATCCGTCCGACCGTACCGGCAGATAGACGACCCGAAATCCGACGCCTATGTGGACCGTATGAGCAGGGAGGAGGCGAGTGAATTGGATGACGAAAACCACCTCGAAATCTAGTTTTTCCCGTTTTTCCCAGTTTTTCCGAGTTTTTCCCGGAAAAACTGAGCCATCGAGTCTAGTTTTTCCCCACACTCCCCGGACACACTACGTGTGTGTCCGGGTGTGGGAAAAACTACGGCTCGCCCCTCCGGAAAGACCAAAAACACCACTCAACGACACTAGATTTTCCCAAACCAAAGGAGCCCAAAATGTCACTCACATTCAGAGAGCAAATCGAAGAGACCGCATGGGAACTCGGCAACGGCGAAGGCACAGTGCCCGAGCTGCGTCAGCGGTTCGACGACAATCCCGACACTCCGAACTTCGACCCGGCCAAGGCATTGGAGATGCTGCACATCCTCCAAATCGTCAACTACAAGCAAGTCCCTCAGCATCGAGGCAGACCAGCCCGCAGCCATTTCCTAAAACAATCCGAATACTCGGTACTCGATTTTGACATTCCGAAGCCAATCCCCAAGGACGAGCGGGAACGCCAGACGCGGATTCAGTGGGCCAAGGACTTTCGAACCATCGCCGACTGGCTCGACGCGAACTGTTACACGACCGAAAGCGAGAAAGCATGAAAGAATCCGTCACCATCCAATACCTCTGCGAGGATGTCGACACCAATCTGGTCGAAACCATCCCAATCGCCTCCATCAGCATCGACCAGTGGAGTCAAGGCCATCCCGACCTGTTCAACCTCGACCGGAGAGGCCATCACGGCCGCCGTATGCTTAGCGTACTCATCACCGCCTGCGAAGCGGTGCTGCATGAAATCCAGGACATCAAGTGGGAGGACTGACCCCATGGCCGAACCGATTGATCTCGTCCAACAGGCCCTCAACGCGCTCGCCGACGCAGGACTCGGCAACGACAGCCCCGCCGAGGCATTCGTCATCGGCTATCGGAACGGATGGCAGCAAGCCGTCGACCTGTGCATACGAATCGAAACGGCACTCAACGACGAAACGGAGGAAACAAATGAGCATCATCAGCAGTGAAATCGAGGCGCAGAAGCAGCGTGACCCGTCGTACGTCGACAGTGGCCTGCAGTGGGCTTGGGGACAGGGATACAAGGCCGGAGCGTCACGCGAAATCACCGAAGAGGAGATTGCCGCCGCCATGGACGAAACCAGAAAGTTCATCACGCTCCCCGGCGCGTGGTTGGAGAACATCATCAGAATCGCGTTCGACGCGGCAAGAAGAAAGGCAATGGAGGAGTGAGCAGGCCACGCGCCCGTGAACGCAAGCCAGCATGGCTTCGCGCGTTCATCCCGAAAACGAGTCCCCTCGTTGTCACCGTCTGCGAGGGGTGCGGCCTGTACGTCATCGAGGATCGGGAAACCGTGTGGGAGTCGTGGGATTACGGGTGTGTGGCGGGTGACGACCTGACCGTGGCGATAATCCTCGGCCGCCCGTTGACGCGCGTCACATGGCTGCCATCAGTCGGCTATCCGTTGTTGCGCAGCGTGAGCGGGAGCGCGGGCATCAGGCCGGATGGCCAATACCTCGCCGGGCATACATGCCATTTGGCTCGGGTGAGCGTCAAACCGTTCACGCCGCCGAAAAGAGACCGTCCGCCGGGCAAACCGTGGGGCGGGCCGAGACTGTCGAAACAGGAGATAGCCGAATTCAAACGCATCTGGAATATGTCGTATTCGCGGCTCAAATATGAGAAAGCCCCAACCGTGGTCGGCCAGGGCGATGAGATCCAATCATTATTCTAGCCGACCAGCCGGAAGGGGCTCAATGTGAACTGTCAGAACTGCAAGACGATGACCGAAGAGGGGTATTCAGTGTGCGCGACGTGCGAGCTGCGCTTCGCCGGCACGCTCCTGCGCTTGGCGCGTGATGTCACGCCATTGCATGACAGCCTCGACGCGACATTGCATCCGGGAGGGCATTCGCCCGTGCGCATCCAGACGGCCACTCCCCCGACGCCGATACGTTTGGACGTGCTCGACCTGATTGACATGCTCGACGCGACGGCCCGCGAACTATGGCGCTGCCTCGACGGCATCGACGCACTCGACTGGCGCAAAGACAGACGCAACGAGGACTTGACGGCCACGCTCATCGCATGCGCCGGTCATGCACGCCTTGCCACGTTCGCGGATGCCGGCTTTTACATGCACATCATCAACGACATCGCCCGCAAGGTTGATACTGCGCTGGACCCGCCGGAGCAACGCCGCGAGATAGGTACCTGCGAACTATGCGAGACCATGCTCATCGCTGGGGCAGCAGACCAGTGGGTGACATGCCCGGTCTGCGGGAGGGAACAGCGAGCGCAGACGGTTAAACTGCGTAGGCTCAAGACGTTGTGTTGGGATGATTCCAGGCGCGGGTCTGCGGCTGAGATAGCCAAGGTGTTCACGGACGCGGGAATCACCGTCAAAAGGCATACGCTCACCGTGTGGAAATCCCGAGGCAAGCTTGATGTCACGCCTCAAGGCATTTCATACAGCAGCGTCTACCGGCTCGTCATCAGTGGCGGACTTGACAAAGAGCTGACTGTGACCGCATAATGTCAGTGGATTGGTATCGAAGAACCCAGCTCATGTGGCTGGGTTTTCGCGTATCTATGCTTTGTTTTTGCGTGGTCTCCCCCCTCCGACACCACGTCCCGGACGTTGAGCGTTCCATTCATCGATGGTCTCAGGCAACCAGCCGCGCGTGCGCCCTATCGTGGCGTCGGGCTCAGGGAGCTTGAGGTTGAGCAAGCCGCCACTGGTGATGCCGAGGCGTTCTGCGACCTGTTTGACGCCGAGATATTCAGTCGCCATTGTCGCCGTCCTTGCCGTTGATGATTCCGGCCGCGAGACCCATGATTCCGGCCGCGAGACCGAAGCCGCCCGATACTATCGGGCTGCTGGACAGTGCGCCGACCAAGGCCACGGCACCGAATACCACGGCGACGATTCCGAAGATCAGTGATGTTCTCATGATGCGTTCTCCGATGGGATAGGATTGGCGGGAGGTTCCGGCTAATAGGTCTAGCCGGAACCTTTTTTACTTCTTGTGCTTCGGTCTTCGCTTGACTGCGATGGCTAGCGCGGCTGCGGCGATGACGTTGGCGATGATGCCGTTGATGACATCAAACCAATCCTTTGGGCTCATCGGATACCTCCTTTCTGCTGATATATCTACAGTAACACAACTACTATAGATATGCAAGGAGAGCACAACAAAACACGCCGAAAACTCCTGATATTTCAACCCCTCGCTAGCCCAACCAGCAGAGGCATCCGATTCAAGTCCGATACAGTCTCGGTTCGAATCCGAGGCGAGGGACACCTATTCTCCAATGATTGCGGGGTGACGGCATCATGGTCAGCTACAGCCGCCAAGTCCGCAAAGGCGGACGCCAATTCGAAAAAGACCGCAAGAAATTCTTCCTCGAATGCAAGAGCGAACACCGTCCATGCTGGCTCTGCGGAATGCCCATCGACTACGACGCACCACAGAACACCACAGACGACAGCTTCAACCTCGACCACTTCTATCCCGTCACCAAACGACCAGACCTGCAACATGACCCCGCAGGCTTCCGCCCATCACACACACAATGCAACAACCTGCGCGGCAACAAAGACCCAGCCACACCAATCGGCACACTCAGCAGACAATGGATCAAAACAGCATAGGAGCAACACAATCATGGACATCGACGAACCGGTCAAGACCGCATGCGGGCAAACACTGCGCGAAGCAACCGGCACCATCACACTCCACATCAGCGCCAGCCTCAGCGCGGACAACGTAAGCTATGACCTCGCCAGCGTCGACGCAGACCTACCAATCACAGTTGAAGTCGTCAACAACAACGGCACGATAATGCCGAAAGTTGATAGCGTGGGCTTCACACGAATCCTCACCGCAGGAATCAACGCATTCACCAACGCCATCAAAGCCTGACCACCGGGAGGGGCGGTAAAATCCCAAAACCGGCCGCCACCGGGACACTACCCGCATGGCCGCTCTTCCTCTCCCTCCGAAAAATATTCGATATTCGGCCGGGGTCGCGCGCGAAGGAGGTTCCATGCCGAAACAGTTTCCGCAGGAAACGGTGGCCGACGCATTGGAGCGTTCGCTGCGCAACGCCAAGCATCTGCGCGCGAAGGACGCAGCCACGGTCGCCGCCGCCCGGGCCCTTGCATGGAAAATCGACCATTGGGACGAATTGGCGGAACAGGCCATATCGGACGCCGAAGCGAAGGGAAAGGGTACCCGTCCGGCTGTGCCGCAGAACGACAATACCTCGCTGCCGACGTTCCTGAAATATTGCGCGGCTCTCGGACTGGTTCCCGAGGAGGAGAAGCCGGCGAAACCGGCGAGGGGCAAGGCCGCCAAGCCCGAGGCGACTCCGGTGGCGGATGAGCTTGAGGAGTATCTGGCGAAAATCAGCTAAACGGGAGGCGTCATGGGCATCGGTGAAATCGACGACGATGCCCATGGCATCACCACGCCACGCATATTCACTCCCCCGCTGCGCGAACTGACGCCGGAAACATCAAACGGCTACGCGGTCATCGAGTTCGCCGAAAAGTTTCTCCACGTGCATCTTTTCCCGTGGCAGAAATGGCTGCTGATCCACGGGCTTGAGCTTCTGCCGGACGGCTCCTACCGGTTCCGCCGAGTTGTCACCGAGGTCGCGCGCCAGAACGGCAAGACCACGCTCATGAGCGTACTGTGCGCGTGGTGGCTGTTCGTCGACTCCGCTCGCCACCCGGAGTTGTCGCCGGCGTGGAAGTTTCTCGTGGTCGGTGCCGCGCAGACGTTGGATAACGCGCGCGCCCCATATCAGGCCGTATTGAACTGGTGTAATCCGAATCCGGCTTCCGAGGGCGAGGCCGCTCTTGCGGTTCCGGTTTTGCAAAAACGTGTGCAGCGCGTCAACAATTCGCACGGCGAGGAAGCGATCATCTGCCGGAACAAGGCGCAGTACATCGTGCGCGCCGACAAGAACATCCGTTCCAAGAGCGCCAGCCGCGTCGTGTTCGACGAGTTGCGAGAGCAGCACACCGACGATGGCTGGAACGCGGTCAGTCAGACCACGAAGGCCATCTGGTCCAGTCAGTTGTGGGGTATCTCGAACGCGGGCGACTATCGCAGCGTCGTGCTGCGCCGAGTCGTCGACGAGGGACGTGCCCTGGCGGATTCGTGGAACGCTTCGGTTGAAACCGGCAAGCAGTCGCCGGACGAATGGGCCGAGGAGCACGACCCATCCTATGGGTATTTCGAGTGGTCGGCTCCGGATAAATGCGAGCTGGATGACCTTGACGGTATCCGTCAGGCGAACCCCTCCATGGGTTATGGGCCGATGACTTTTCGTAGCATCTCGGCTGACATCAACGGCATGACCGAGGCCGCGTATCGCACCGAGGTCTTGTGCCAGTGGGTGACGGCGGACATCACGCCGTACATCAATCCGAAGCTGTGGAAGCGCGGCATCGACCCGAAGTCCTGTATCCCCGATGACGGGCGCGTGGTGCTTTCCGTGGATACTTCCGCCGATAGAGAGACCACGTATATCGCCGCCGCAGGCTACCGCGAGGATGGCCTGCCGCACGTCGAACTGATCGTGCGCCGTGACGGCATGCTCTGGGTGCCGAAGTACTTGAAGCTGCTTCGCGAGGCATGGCCGAACATCCATGAAATCGCCGTGCAGTCCAAGGGCTGCCCGGCGGTGGACTTCGCGGATCCGCTCGCGGAGGCCGGTTGGACGGTGCACCTCATCGAGGGCTTCCGCTTGGGAGCCGCGACCGGCCGTTTCCGCGACCGGGTGAAGGAAAACAAGCTCCGGCACCTCCCCCAGCCGGCCATCGAACAACAGGTGAACGTCGCCGTGACCCGCCGATTGGGTGAGGTCGAGGTGTGGGACCGGAACCAGAGCGCGATGCACATTTCCGGCCTCATCGCCGAAAGTCAGGCCTTGTACGCGCTCGAGACGATGAGCGGCGAGCCAGAGAAACCGAAATACAAGCCATCGAACAACGTGCGAGTCACATTCTAGCCATCTTCCGAAGGAGCCGTGGATGGGATTTCTGAACAATCTGCTGCACGGCCCGGCCGTGCTGGCGATGAAGAACGCTGAACCGGAGACACCGACCATCATGGATTCGATGCCCGAGGCCATCAGCTGGCCCACCGACGCCGAATTCGCCGGCTATGCGAACGGCATGTACTGTCGCGAATACGCGGTCCGCGTTGTCGTGGACTTCATCAGCCGCCAACTCGCCTCCCTGCCGCTCAAGGTGTATCGGAAGAACGCGGACGGCGACGCGGAAGAGGTGCGCGACGGCGCACTGGCCAAGCTCATCCGCCATCCGAGCGATTTGCCGGGCATGAGCCGCTATAGGTTTTACGCGACTCTCATCCGTGACATGCTGCTCGAGGACAGGTGGTTGTGCACGCTCGGCAGCAATCGTGCGGGTGACGGGAATACGCTGCGCCGCATCCCCCCGGACGGATACAGTCTCACGGCGAACGGTTTCGGCGAGCTGACAGGTGTGACCATCAGCAGCGTCGCCGAGAACAAGGGCGGCACCTATCGGCTGCCGGATCCGCGAATCGTGCTCGACATCGGCTACATCGACGGCCTGAACCTCGGCGACCCGATCACCGACGTGCTGCGCCCCTTGCTCGCGGAGGCAAGGGTGATGGCGAAATACCGCAAATCGATAGCCGAAAACGGCTACCAGATACCCGCCTACGTGTACCGGCCCAAGGAAATGCCCTGGGAGTCACAGGCCGACTACGACGATTTCACCCAAGGCCTGCGCAACTACGTTGCAGGCGGCGGCATGGCTGGCACATGGCCGGTATTCAAAGACGGCATGGAGATCCGCACCGTCGACAACCTGTTCAAACCGGTGGACATGGCCGACTTGGAGGCACGCGAAAAAATCAACGAACAGGTGTGCCTCGCATTCCAAATCAGCCCAGAAAACATCGGCTTCCGCACCGGCACCAACAGTAACATCGCCGCATACAAGGAAAAGCTGTGGAACGTGGAATTGCTGCCGTATCTGGTGGCGTTCGAGGAGGCGTTGAACCTCACGCTGCCCGAGGCGGTGGGCGAACCGGACTGCTACATCAAGGCGAATTTGGACGCGAAGCTGCGCGGCACGATGGAGACCCAGTATCAGGCGCTCTCCACCGCCACCGGCCGTCCGTTCATGACCACCGACGAGGCGCGCGAACTGCTCGACCGGCCGAAACTGCCGGGCGGCGACCAGTTGATAACCCCGCTCAACGTGAGCGAGGGCGGTCAGCCCAGCCCGCAGGACGGCGGACAGACGCAGAACGCGCAGCAGGGCGCGAGTCCGAACGGCAAGCAGATGCTCGCCGAATTCAAACGCCTCTACACGTATGACGCCGGTTTCCGCGCGTCATGGGACTCGATGACGAAGGGAGAAACCTCAGATGAGTCTTGATTATCTCGGCTACGAGCTCAAGGAGCTCAAGGCCACCGACAACAGCGGCGGAGGAGTGTTCTCCGGCTACGCGAGCACGTGGGAGAAAGACCTGTACGACGATGTGATCGTCAAGGGTGCCTTCGAGCAGACCTTATCCGCTGACTTCAAGGCGGGCGGCGCGGGCATTCCGATTCACTGGCAGCACAAGGACGGCTCTCCGAACGATGTGATCGGGGAGACGTTGAGCGCCGTGGAGGACGAGCATGGCCTGCTCATCACCGCGAAGCTCGACACCGACATCGCGGAGGGCAAGCGAGCCTACGACCTGCTCAAGCGTGGCCTCATCCACCAGATGAGCATCGGTTTCATCGCCGAGAAGACCGCGTGGGTCGAAAGCGAGGAGGCGAAGAGCCCTTGGGACGGCTACCGGGAGATTCGCCAGCTCAAACTATTTGAGATCAGTCTCGTGCAGGTCGCCGCCAATCAGGGGGCCGAGGTGCTCGAGGTCAAGGCCGGCCGGGCCATAAGCAAGGCGAACGAGGACAAGATTCGCACGGCCTACGAGGCATTGGGCGAACTGCTTGATTCCATCACCGAAACCCCCGACGACGAGCCGGACGATTCCAAACCCGATGACGAGCCGGACGACGATACGCCGGACGATTCGGACAAGCCCGAGCCGGACGACGGCAAGGCGAAAAAGAGTTTTGACCCGCAGTGGGCCAAGGAAATCAGCGACTTCCTCTCGCTGGCAAACAACCAATAGAAAGGATGATCCATGGGTTACATGGAGAAGCTGGCCGCCGAGAAGAAGGCGGTCAAGGCCCTGTACGACAAGGGCATGGAGAACCTCACCGATGATGAGGCGACCGAACTGAAGAACCGCTTCGAGGAGGCCAAGCGTCTTCAGGAGCGCGTCGACCTGTTCAAGGGCGTGAACGACCTGAACGTGGACGATGTGAAGCCCGAGGCCAAGACGGCTCCCGCCGCCAAGACGCTGGGCGACTTGTACGCGCAGGAGCTGAAGAAGGCCGGCATGACCGTCATCGGCACCAAGGCGCACCCGTTCGCTTCCAGCGAGTTCAAGGCCGCGACCGACATGCACGTGGCGGGCACCGGCACGGCTGGCACCGGATACCAGCCGGTCGTCACCCAGATCGACATGAACGGCGTGTGGCCTTACGAGCGTCCGCTCGTGGTCGCCGACCTGTTCGGCTCCGTCACCCTGAGCGGCAACGCCAACACCGTGGAATACCCCGTCTATGGCGCGCTCGAGGGCGGCGCTGGAACCGTGGGCGAGGGCGGTGCCAAGCCGCAGACCCATCTGCCGGCCCCCCGCTGGGAGTCCGACAGCCTCAAGGAGGTCGCCGCCTGGTGGAAGGTCACCGACAACATGGCCGAAGACCTCTCCTACATCGTCTCCGAAATCAACAACCACGCCCGCTACAACCTGCAGCTGCTGGAAGAGACCCAGCTGCTGTCCGGCAACGGCTCCGATGCGAACATCAAGGGTCTGCTCTCCCGCGACATCCAGAAGATGGTGCAGGACACCGACTCCGACCCGGACCGCATCTTCAAGGCCCGCACCAAGATCGCGCTGGCCACCGGTTTCCGCGCGGACGCGCTGGTCATCAACCCCGCCGACTACGAGGCCATTCGCCTCTCCAAGGACGCGAACGGCCAGTACTACGGCGGCGGCTACTTCAACGGCCAGTACGGCAACGGCACCATCATGCAGGATCCGCCGCTGTGGGGCCTCAAGACCGTGGTCACCGAGGCCATCGCCCAGGGCACCGCTCTGGTCGGCGCGTTCAAGCTCGGCGGCGCGGTCATCCGTAAGGGCGGTCTGCGCGCCGAGTCCACCAACTCGCATTCCGATGATTTCACGAACGATCTCATCACGTTCCGCGTGCGCGAACGCCTCGGCCTGCAGGTCAAGTACCCGAAGGCGTTCGTGTCCGTCGCCCTCGGCAAGAAGGCCAAGTGAGGTGACCGCCGATGAGTGACGCAACCAAGGTGCTGCAGACCGGGGTCGATACCGGTGATGGCAGCACGTATCCGCAGCCGGTGGTCGTGGTCGACGCCGTCGGCAATCCCATCGACCTGACCAAGGCGAACGGTGCGGCCATCACCTCGGTGACGGCCGTGGCCCTCGCCGCCGGCGCGGCTCCCACCGCGACGCTCGCGGATGGCGTGCTCACGCTTGGCATTCCGGCCGGCGCGAAAGGCGGCAATGGCGATCCGGGGCCAGCCGGCAAGAATGGTGCTCCCGGTGCCGCCGGCGTGGGCGTGAAGTCGATTTCCCTGACCAAGAACTCCGACAATGCCATCACCGGCGGCACTTGGGTCGGCACCGACGACAAGTCGCACGCCTTCACCGTGGCCTAACGTGAATCGACTGGAGGCGAACGATGGCCGATGAAACCATTCCCGACATCATCACCGACCCGTCAGGCTTCGACGCTGACGGCGAGTTCTGGCTGAAGGCGGCGCAGGCGGCCATCCGCCGCACGTGCGGCTGGCATATCACGCCGAACATCGAACTGTCGGGCGTAGCCAATTCGCGGGGAGGCAAGGTGATTCGTCTCCCCGCACGCCATGTCACCTCCGTCGACGAGCTGACCGACAGCGCCGGCAACCGGCTGCACTACGCCTACGACCCCGCCACGGGTTTGGTGGAATGCACCGCCGGCGTTTTCCCGGCCGGCGTCGCCGCGATACGCTACCGCATCCACGCCGGCTATACGCCGGATGAGGTGCCGGACGTGATGGGCGTGCTCATCAACGCCGCGAAGCGTGCGAGCATGGCCTCCGCCGGCGTCATCCAATCCCAGTCGGTCAACGGCAGCAGCGTCACCTACAACGTGTCGTTGATGGCCGACGAGCTGGCGAAACTCGACCGGTACAAGCTGGGAGCATTGCCGTGAGCATCATCGACGACATCAACGCCTCCGGCCTGCCGGCGGCCACACGGTTCGTGCGTCTGCGCGCCTCACGCAAACCCGACCCGTACAATCCCGCGCAGACCACCGAGGACTGGACGAAACCCGTCGAATTGGAAGTGCGAGGAGCTTTGGCTTCGAGCACTTCGACTCGCACGCCCGACGTTTTGGACGTGCAGACCACGTCGACTGCGGTGCTCACCGTGGCCGACCCGAACGCGGACATCCGGCTTGGTGACCGTATCCGACCCGAACCGGCCGATGGCCGCATGTGGGAGGTCAGCGGCTTCCCCAGCCCCGCGGTTGGACGGC
>OBYS01000368.1_pt1 | contig 34925 bp, 28 predicted proteins | sample 1476791 | NCBI WGS metagenome assembly OBYS01 (sample SAMEA2580205, study PRJEB22360) | human gut metagenome | biome: human gut; feature: human-associated habitat; material: faeces | place: Denmark | collected 2008/2010
CCACTCACAGACCTGCGACACACCATTGGGACGGGCGATTTATTTCATAAACAAATCAGCATTTAACCGGATAGCAGAGTTCCTTTTATTTTGTGATTGAATAATGCGGCTTCTTGTAGTATACTATAAAAATAGTTCTGACAACTCAGTAATTCTATGCCACATCAGCAGCAAGTTTCACAAAACAAAAATATGTAGGAATGACTTGAAGATGTTTTTGGGGTTCTATATAATAAAGAAAAGCATTTGAAGCTGTAATGAAGGTGGTACCGGGGTATGATATGGATGTAATCCTCGAAAATCTTGCAGAAAAATAAAAGAATGATTTTTAAATGTCAGACAGACATCAGGACAGGTTGTCCATAGATTTAAACTATGGATAACCTGTTTTTGTATATTTAATGATCCAAAGTATTTCCGGGATAAGGTCGACAGTGAAGGGGAATGCAGTATTTATTCTTACGAACAAATATGTAAGATCAAAAAATGAGAAAAAACTTGACATATATATAGACAGACTATATACTTTAGATATATAGATAGACTATATAACAAGGAGGAAAATCCTCTCATCGTCAAGGGACTCGGATTTTGCTTCGCAAAACAAGGAGGAAAATCCTCTGCTCGCCAAAGGGCTCGCATTTTCCTTCGGAAAACAAGGAGGATTTTATGTTAAACAAATCATTGATTCAGGGTAGTCTTTCCATGCTGATCTTACGGCTTTTAGACGAGAAAGACATGTATGGTTACGAAATGATCGAAACATTAAGGAAAAGATCGGAAAATGTATTTGAATTAAAAGCGGGATCGCTTTATCCGCTTTTGCATGCCTTAGAGGCAAACAATCTTGTTACGGCTTATGAGGATGATGCAAGTGGGAAAATGCGCAAATATTATCACATTACCGGGGAAGGAAAGCGTATTTTAAAAGAGAAAAAAGACGAATGGAATACGTATGCCGCAGCAGTTACAAATGTATTGTCATGTAAAGCCATGGAAATGTGTATTTGAAAAAATGAAATGGCATCAGGCAGTGAAATATGTAAAAAATGCAGGGATGAAAAAAGCAAACATGGCAGAAAGAGCCGGGAGGGAATACATTGACAGATTACAAAGAATATATGAAGACTCTGGAAGAACAGATTCAAAATAAGCGTGCCAGAGCGCTTGTGGCAGAAGAAATAAACGGGCATATAGAAGAACAGGCACAAGGCTATGAGGAAGAAGGAATGAGCAGGGAAGATGCAAAAAGAGAGGCAGTGCGGCAGATGGGAGATCCGGTGGAAACAGGATGTGCATTAAACCGTATCCACAGACCGGCATTTCCATGGAAACTTTTTGTGCTGGCGGTTCTTTTAACGGCGGCATCTATACTCATGTCAGTTGTTATTTCCGGAAAAACAGAAGGTGGGGCATCACAGGCAGAACAGCTTAGATCATTACTTGTGATAAATGGTGTCAGCTTTGCAATGATCTTTGTGATCATGTATTTCGATTACACATGGCTGTTTTTGCATATCCGTGCGGTTGCTGTCTGTTATCTGATCTGCCTGTGTCTGGTATGGTCAGGTGGTGTTATTGTAAATTATCAGACCGCACTTTTAGCGTGTTACAGTATGCAGGTATTACTGCCGGTTATTTTTGCAGGAGTCATTTACCAGTATCGTGGGAATGAATTTGCTGGTATCCTGAAAGCAGTGGGATGGATCTTTGTACCATTTCTGGTATTGTTTCTTATGGCAACACCGATGAGTACAGCGGCGGTTTTGGAAAATGCAGTGGTCTGTCTGTTCTTGCTTGTGGCAGCGGTACTTCGTGGGATATTTGGAAATAAGAAGAAACGGTATCTGGTAAAACTGGCAGGTCTTGCGTTCGGGCTTTTGGGAGCAGGAGTGCTTTTGTATCATCATTTTTTCACAAATGGTTATGTGAAGGCAAGACTTGAACATATGGGGCAATTTGGTTTCCAAAACAGAATGATAAAGAGTGCGGCTGCAGAATACAGCCTGTTTGGAAACAGGGCGCTGCTGATGCAGGGGCATGCACAGGACGGCGAATATTTACTTGGAAATATCTTCAGTTATTTTGGAATCATAGCAGGTGTGCTGGTTATAGCAGCCTTTGTGTGGTTTTTACTTCAGGCATTCAGACAGTCACTGATGCAGAGCAACCGGATGGGATTTTTGCTCGGAATGGCATGCAGTATTGCATTGATCGTGCGTGTGCTGGTCATTTATGTTGCAATGAATTTTGGATATGCCGTGATCTATACGGTGGCAGTTCCGTTTTTTTCCACAAATCTGATGATGGCAGTAGTCAATGGAATTTATGTCGGGTTGTTATTTTGTGTGCTGCGGAATAAAATGATATTAAAAGAACCGTGCATTGAAAGAAAAAATACGGCGGTTTTATAAGCCTGGCAGGTTTACAGGGGCAGATTTGCAGAAAGGATTCATCGGATATGAATTATATCGACATGCATTGTGATACGCTTGCAAAAGCAGTGGAACAGAAAAAAGAGACGGCAAAAAAACTGGAACATACGATGGTGGATGCAGAAAGGCTGCACCGGTGTGGCACAAAAGCACAGTTTTTTGCCATGTTTTTACAGCAGAAAAAAGAAGAAAACTGGAGTGATCCGGGACATGATCCAGACGGCTGCCGGTCAGAAAAGAGAAAGATAAGTCTTTGGTATAACGGGGCAGAGATCGAAAAGCAGATGCAGGATATGTATGCAGTATATCAGAATACGATGGAAAATTGTGCAGATATCATTGCGCCGGCATGCACCTATGAGGATCTGCAGCGCAACTGGCAGCAGAAAAAAGTATCAGCCTTTCTGACGGTGGAAAACGGATGCGTTGTGGATGGAAAAATGGAGCGCTTAGAGCAGCTTTATCAGATGGGAGTACGGCTTATCACGCTGACCTGGAATGATGATAACTGTTTCGGACATCCTCATGCGAAAGATGCAGGAAGGATGCAGCTTGGACTGACGCCGTTTGGGAAGGAAGCTGTCACATATATGACAGAACGTGGAATCCTTGTGGATGTTTCCCATTTATCGGATGGCGGATTTTATGATGTGGCAGAGCTTGTGAAGGGACCGTTTGTGGCATCGCATTCAAACTGCAGGGAACTCGCTCCTGCAACGAGAAATCTGACGGATGATATGATACGGATATTGGCAGAGCATGGCGGTGTGTGTGGACTTAATTTTTATCCACCGTTCTTAAATACAGATCCTGTGGATAAAGTAAGCAGGATCGAAAGAATGTGTGAACATGTGAAACATCTGGTCAATGTTGGCGGGATTGAATGTGTGGGCATTGGTACGGATTTTGACGGGATTGAGGGAAATCTTGAGATTGCTGACTGCATGGAGATGGAAAAATTATTCGATGCACTGCAGAAAAAAGGATTTTGTGAGGATGACATAGAAAGAATCGCATACAAAAATGTGGAACGTGTGATCCGTGAAGTGATGTAAAAACTATTATTGTGAAAAAGAGCAGCCAGGTACCAATATAATGGAATGAAAATATAAAGACCGGAATACCCATAAAAATTGGATATGGATATTCCGGTTCTTTCTATCTGACGCATGCTCAAAGCAGCAGGCGGGATATTTATTACCGGTTCATCTCAGAATGATAACCTGTATTTTGGTGTTCTGCGATAATGCTGTCGATCTCTTCAAGGTCGGTCGTTATCATATCACCGATGACACTGTGCTTGATGGCTGCCATGGCATTGCCGTATTCTAAGGCTTTACGGCAGTCCTTATGTTTTAAGTAGCCATAGAGGGCACCGGAAACATAGGCATCACCGCTTCCGATACGGTCGACTACGTCGATATTGTTGTAGGGTTCCTCGCGGTAGTAGGCATCATCTTTCGCAGAATAAATAATGGAAGTAAAGTTATGCTTCTTTGGCGTGATGACGGTGCGTTCTGTGGATGCAACCACGGAGATCGGGTACTGCTCGCAGAAAGACTTCTGGATTTCCTCGATCGAGCCTGTTTTGCCAAAGGTCAGGCGGGCGGTATCTTCAGAACAGAAAAAGATATCTACAAAGGGAAGAATCTGTTCGATGCAGGCTCTTGCCTCCTCACCAGTCCAGAGATTGGCACGATAGTTGACATCAAAAGAGATCAAAGTGCCCTGCTCTTTGAATTTGCGGATACACTCGATGGCAAACTTCTGTGCTTTGCCGCCAAGACCTAAAGTGATACCGCTGGTGTGGAACAGGCGTGTGTTATAAAACATGGTTTCTGGTACATCTTTAATATCGATGTTGTTGATGGAAGAATGTTTTCTGTCATAGACAACACGCGGTTTACGTGGATAGGAACCATATTCGTAATAATAGACACCGATACGGCTGTCGTCTGCTGTATCGGAGATCAGGTAATTTTCACTGACACGGGATGCGTTCATCTGGTTTTTGATGAATGCGGCGAGCAGGTTATTTGGAATCTTAGAGATCATTGCCGTCTTTAAGCCAAGCTGTCCGATCTCGGAGGCAATATTTAACTCGGCACCTCCTAAATGCTTCATTAAAGTATCGCCCTGTGCGAGACGTCCGTTGATCGGAGTGGAAAGACGAAGCAGAATCTCTCCTAATGTGATGACATCATATTTACGGTCCATGGAAAAACCTCCTTAAAAAATATATCATAACAGTTTCAAAATATGAAACCAAGTTCTGCAATATGAACCAATACATATGCATTATATAACACATCTCAAAAATAAAAAAGAGATAATTGCAAATATTTCACAATTTTTTTGAACAAAAATAACAGAACCTATAAAAAATGCATTAAAGTAAAAACATGTTTGACATTCTGTTTTTCGGTGTTATAATAAAAATATAAATTATGAAACAACGTTTCACAATGTGAAACATTTTATTTTAGGAGGATTTAAATCATGGCAAAGAAAGTCGTTACATTTGGTGAGATCATGCTTCGTCTGGCACCAGAAGGATATTATCGTTTCGTACAGGCTACATCCTACGGCGCAACATACGGCGGTGGAGAGGCTAACGTTGCAGTTTCTTTAGCAAACTACGGTTTGGATGCAAGCTTTGTTACAAAGCTCCCGACACATGAGATCGGACAGGCTGGTGTGAATGCGTTAAGACAGTATGGTGTTGACACATCTGATATCGTTCGCGGTGGTGACCGTGTTGGTATCTACTTCTTAGAGAAAGGCGCAAGCCAGAGACCATCTAAAGTTGTTTATGACCGTGCAGGTTCTTCCATTGCAACAGCTACAACTGCTGATTTTGACTGGGATAAGATTTTTGACGGTGCAGACTGGTTCCACTTTACAGGAATCACACCGGCACTTGGCGATAATGTGGCAGCAATCTGCTTAGAGGCATGTAAAGCTGCAAAAGCAAAAGGAATCACTGTAAGCTGCGACTTAAACTACCGTAATAAATTATGGTCCAAAGAAAAAGCAGGCCAGGTTATGGGTGAACTTTGCAAATATGTAGACGTATGTATCTCCAACGAGGAAGATGCAAACGACGTATTCGGTATCAAGTCTGAAGGTACAGAGGTAACTGCAGGCGAGTTAAATAAAGAAGGATACAAAGAGGTTGCACAGAAATTAACAGACCGTTTCGGATTCAAGAAAGTTGCAATCACATTAAGAACATCTATCTCTGCAAATGATAACCGTTGGGCAGCAATGCTTTACGAGGATGGACAGAGCTACTTCTCCAAAGAGTATTTAATGCACATCGTTGACCGTGTTGGTGGCGGTGATTCTTTCGGCGGCGGATTAATTTACGCATGCTTAAACGATTATGCTCCACAGGATACCATCGAGTTCGCAGTAGCAGCAAGCTGTCTGAAACATTCCGTAGAAGGTGACTTCAACATGGTAAGCGTTGACGAAGTTAAGAAATTAGCTGGCGGAGATGCTTCCGGACGTGTTCAGAGATAATAAAATTACGACAAAATCATTTTGTTAATTCCTTTCCCTAATTTAATATAACACCTGTGACAAGCAGGTAATGCGTGGTCTTTTTACCCATTTAGACTGTGCAGACAATGACGGACTGCCGTTTCATGAAGCCAACATGAAACGGCAGTTTTTTTGTTATTTTCCTCTGTATGATAATTTTATATTTTGTGGAAAAACTATTAGGAAAATGGAGGTAGTCATATGAAACAGTTTGAAGGGTATGAAGAATATTTAAAGCAGAGTGAACTTTCGAAACAGACCAGGCAGGTGTATCTGAGGGAGGCGGAAAAATTTGTCCGGTATTTAAATGGAAAGGAAATTACAAAAGATCGGACGATGCTTTACAGAGAAAAATTACGGGAGGAGGATCTTTCTCCTGCGACGATCAATCTTTATGTTATAGCGGTAAATCGATATTTAAGACATTTAGAATGCGGGCAGGCATCTATAAAGACATTAAAAGTGCAGAAAAAACGCAGTGTGGAAAATGTCATTAGCCGGAAAGAGTATCAGGAATTGTTAAATTATGCAAAAAGCAGTGGCAGGAAAAAATATTATTATATTATGAGGACATTGGCACTTACCGGAATACGTGTCAGTGAGCTCCAATATATTACAGTCGAAACATTAGAGACTGGAAGAGTGCAGGTTTATAATAAAGGGAAAATCAGAGACGTTTATTTACCGGATGTTCTGATCCGTGAATTAAAAAAATTTTGCAGAGAGGAAAAAGAAAATGATGGAATCATATTTCGGGGAAGAGGAGGAGATCCGATCAACCGTATCACTGTTTATAAAATGATCGCATATCTTGGGGATATGGTTGGGATTAAAAAAGAAAAGGTTCATCCCCATAGTTTTCGGCATTTTTTCGCAATCAGCTATATGGAGCGCTATGGAAACCTTGCAGAGCTTGCAGATCTGTTAGGGCATACGAGCATTGAAACGACCCGCATCTATACAACGTCTACCGTAGAAGAAAAACGTAGAAAGCTTAATAATCTTGGATTATAGATGCAACAAAATACAATATTATGTTGCATTTGGCAAGTATCTTTTTTACATAATTTTTATGAATATTTCAAATAAATTTAGGGAAAACAGACAAAGATATTATTTCATAAGTTGAAAACATTCATAACAAACAATAAGAAATTAACAGTAAAGATAACGATGCCCTTAATATAAGGAAAGTTTTGGAAACATAATATTGTATTATGTTACTAAACTCATATGTAGAAAGGTTATGTCTTAAATGCATAAAGACATAATGTATTTTCTGTGAAAATACGTGCATATGAAGAACACACACACATGGAAAGTGAGGAAAAAAAATGAGGGCAAAACAAGTAACAGCCTTAATGATGGCTGCAACGTTAGCGGTAACTGGTAACGGCGTTACAGCATTTGCAGAGCCGGTAGCAAATGTTGAAGCTGGGGATGCGGCAACAGAAGCTTTAAACGTTGAAACAACAGAAGAGGTTGAGACAGCAGCAGAGGTTGAGGTAACAGAAGATTCAGAAGACGTGACAAAGAGTGCACAGCAGGATGCTTCTTCCGATGTTACTGTAGAAACAAAAACAAGTGCAACTACAGTAAAAGCAGGTGCGACAGTTACTGTAACAACAACTGTCAAAGGGGATAAATTAACTAATGGTACTCTTACAGTAAAAAGCTATGAGTTGATTGCAACAAAATCTGCAGTTGACACGACAATTGCAACCAGTGCAGATGGTACATTTGTATTTGCACCAGAGAAAGATACGACGTACAAAGTAAAAGCAGTGTTCACACATGCAAGCGAGAAAAATGAATATTATGCAGAAAAAGCGCTTGATGCATTTACTATCGAAGCAGCATCTATCGCAACAAACAGACTTCATGTGCCGGAAGTTACTACCATTAGCAATAAAGATGGAGCTGCTTTAAATACTACAGCTGCTCCGGAAGTAACAGCAGCACTTGAGACAGCAAATAAGTTAGATGAAGCATATGGTAAGTGGACTGTGAAAGATGAGGCAGTTACAACAGCTACAAAAGAGATTGTCTTTACATTCACAGCAACAGACGGTGTATATACCATTGATAACAGTGATACTGCTGCAGTAGAGACAGATAAGACATATGAAAAAACAGTATCTGTTAAAGTTGTTCAGCTTGCTACAGGTGTTTCCATTGAGGATGAAAACGGTCCTATTTCAACTACAGTAGAGATGGCAACCACCGATAAGAAAGCTTTGACAGCAAAAGTTGCAGCAGGATCAGGAAGTGATACTGTTTCCAATGCAAAGGTTACATGGACATCCAGTGATTCCAGCAAAGTAAAAGTTACAGCAACTGGTGACAATGAGGCTGTTATCACAGCAGTTTCTAAAACAGAGGCTGGAAAAGAGGTAACAATTACCGCAACAACAACAGACGGAACCCAGAAAGTCGGCGAGATCAAAGTTGCTGTAAAAGAGGGAATCAATGCAGACAGCATTTCATTTGATTCCAAACTTCCTGAGATTACTTATGAGGGAGCTGGAGATCTTGAAGATTACTACAAAGATTATGTGGCTGCATTAAACAAAAAGACCACAATTGGTACTTACAGCATTAAAGATACATCAGAAACAATTGATTCTGTTGGCGGTGTAGATAAGACTTCAACTGTAGCTTCTTTGAAAACCAATACAGAAAATTCCCAGACAATCAAAAACGGTTTGACAATTGTTTTCACATTAAGCGATGATGCTGGTCTTACACCGGTTGATGGAAAAACAAAATGGGATACGAAAACAGTTGAGAAGACATACGATGTTGTAATCAACAGAGCCGTGATCAATCGTGATGCTTCTGCTGTAACTGGTAAGTTAGAGAGCAGTTATGCTGCCGGAGCAAAATTAAGTGAAATCTTAGCTGGAAAAAATGTTACTGAATTTGATATCGAAGTTCAGAAAAAAGTAGATGGTGCATGGAAAACAATCGCAGATAAAGATCTTGAAAATGAAATTCCAAACATCGGAACACTTGCAAATTATCAGGTAAAATATTCTCTGAAAGACAGCGCAAAAACTGTATATACATTAAGCGGTGCAGATGCAAATGGATATAAATATGTATCCTTAAGCGGCATTTCTATCACACAGCCTGTATTAACAGATGTTAAGGCAGAAAATGTATCTGAGAAATTAACAGCAGATAAATTTAAAGATAAAGATACGCTTACACTGAAAGCATCTTACGATGAAAAGAAACTTGGAACTGCTAATTATACTGTTTCTTATCAGTGGTATAAACTGAATGAGAAAACGAATAAGTATGAAGCAATTAAAAGTGCAACATCTGATACTTATACGACAAGTACATTTGCTGACATCCCAGGTACATACTATTGTGAGATCACAGCAGATGTAAAAGGATCTGTAAAAGATTTCCTTCCGGATGCAACAGATGCTCAGGTTGAAGCATACAGCAAACTGGTAAAATCAACAAACAAAGTTACGGTTGAGGCTACTAAGATTACAGTTGATACTACTACTTCAGGTTTAGGCTTAAGCAAAACGGAAGCTACTTATGGTGCTACAGCAGATGTAAAGGCTATCGCAAAGGTTACTGCAGATGATGTTTCTGCTTATCGTGTATATTACAAACAGGTTACTACAGTAGCAAATAAACCGTCTTTAGGTGAAGCAAAAGACATCACAAAGAAATCCGTAAATGAAGATGAAGCTTTCCTGTTCAAGAGTGGAAGAACAATTTCCGAAAGCCTTGGTAACTTAGATGCTGGTACATACAGAATCTACTTAGAGGTTACAGCCGGAAAAGAGACAACAAGCTATGAGATCGGTGATATCAAAGTAGCTCAGAAAGAGATCACCGGATTAAATTCCAAGAATCTTAAAGTTGAGGATGCTACTTATGGTCAGAAGTTCAGCGATGCTAAGATCATTTACAATGACACAGAGATTGATGCAGCGTTAGATTTTGCATTTGTTGATAACACAGTAGCAGACGCTGGAAGCTATACAAGCAAAGAGGTAGCTGTTTCAGTTGTTGATCCAAACTACACAACAGATACAAAGGTAACATTAAAAGCAAATGTAAATGTTGCAAAAGCTCCTCTTTCCGTAACTGCAAAAGATGTAACGATCGAGCAGGGTCAGGAAGCAGCACTTGACGGAACCGTAAAAGGTTTAGTTGGCAAAGATACTGCAAAAGTTACTTATGCAGTATTAGGTACAGATGGAAAAGTTGTTCAGTCAACAAAGAACTTAGCAGTTGGTACATATAAGATCCGTGCAACTGTAGAAGATCAGAAAAACTACGATGTAACATCAGTAGTAGATGGAACATTAACTGTAAATGCAGTAGCAGCAACAGGTGTAACTGTAAACACAACTGCATTAAAGATCAATGTTGGTGAATCCAGACAGGTCAGCGCAACAGTAGCTCCTGCAAATGCAGCAGATAAGAATGTTACATGGTCTTCCGACAACACAGCAGTAGCAAAAGTTACATCTGATGGTGTGGTTTATGCAATCGCAGAAGGAACTGCAAATGTTACCGCTAAGACAGCAAACGGCAAGACAGCAACAATCGCAGTAACTGTTTCAACAGTAAAAGCTGATTCTGTAAAACTGAGCGCAAGCAAAGTAACTTTAACTTCTATCGGTGCATCTAAGACAGTAAAAGCAACAGTAAATCCGACAAACACAACAGATAAGACTGTTACATGGTCTTCTTCTAACAAGAAAGTTGCAACTGTAGATAAGAACGGTAAGATCGTTGCAAAAGGAAATGGTAAAGCAACCATCACAGTTAAGACAGCAAATGGCAAGAAAGCAACTGTTAAGGTAACTGTAAAACAGGCAACCAAGAAAGTTGTATTAAAAGTAGGCAAGAAGGTTGTAACAGGTAAGACCTATACCTTAAAGGAAGGTAAGAAAGCAACTGTAAAAGCAACTGTAACAGATGCAAAGGGCAAGAAAGTTACTTCCGGAAACCAGAAGATCAAATGGACTACTTCAAATAAGAAAGTAGCAACCATCAGCAAGAGCGGTAAGATCACAGCTAAGAAAGCAGGCACTGTAAAGATCACAGCTAAGACAGCAGATGGTAAGAAAGTAACATTTAAAGTAAAAGTTAAATAATTGAAAACCTGAAACATACGGACACATGACCTGAGATGCGATAATCCTCTGGTATCGGCATTGAGGGAAAAATCAGGGATCACGAACGGGCGGCATAAAGTTTTGTGCCGCCCGTTTTGTGTGAAATATGTCTAATATGGTACAGCCGGATGTGTTGCAGTTTTCACAAAAATAATTTGAAAACGCTTATTTTGCTGACTTTTTGGGGAAAATAATGATATAGTAAAAATACTGGGTGGAGAATTACCTGTATGTTATCGTTTAAAATGGAAACTGGAGAAAGGAGAATCAGAAGAATGTTTGAAATCGGAGAATATGTTGTGTGTGGCGCGAAAGGTGTCTGTCAGATCAGGGATATTACCCATATTGATATGTCGGGAGCAGACAAAGAGAAGCTGTATTACGTTTTAGCCCCGGTCGGAGATAAGAATGGGACTATTTATGTTCCGACGGACAGTGAAAAGATTATAATGCGCAGAACGATTTCAAAAGAAGAGGCAGAGAGGCTGATTGACGAATTACCGCAGATTGAACTTCTGTGGGTGCCGGATGACAAACAGCGTGAGGAAACATACAAAGAGGCACTCCGTACCTGTGATTATCATGCATGGGTGAGCATTGTAAAGACTTTGTATCAGCGGAAAAAAGAGCGGTTGGCACAGGGAAAGAAAGCAACTGCAGTGGATGAACGCTATATGAAAGCGGCCGAAAATGGACTGTATGGTGAGTTGTCGCTGACGCTTGGAGTACCGAGGGAAAAGATGGAAGATTATATCAGAGAGAGACTTTCGTAAGGAAGGGATTTGACCGGATAGTGAGTGTACAGACAGACGGATCGTCAGAAAAAAAGGTGGGCAGCTGGCAGAAATTTGATCCTGGGATCAATTCTGGAAGCTGTCCACCTTTTTTAGAAGGGATTGTTATGTAACTGTCAGATCGTCGTGTTCACGCCGTTGACGGCAGCGTGTTCATCCTCGTCCATCGGGATGACAAGGCATTTCCTGCCGTCGATGACCTGGGAGTGGATCTGGTCGACTTTTTCCGGTTTGACACGCAGAATGACGTCGTAGGTCTTGACTGCCGGGACGTCATCCCCGTCAGATTCTTCTACCGGAAGAGTGCGTGTTTCTTCTAACTGCTGTTTCAAATTTTCAACCTGCTGTACCAACTCTAATTTTTCTTTGCGTCTGGCATTTGCCTCCACCAGTTTCGGATCTACTAAATGTTCTGCGACCGGGACTTCTTCTCCAAATACATTTTCATAGGTCTGTTCGATCACAGCTGCCTGTTCTTCGGTCACACCGCTCTCTGCGAGTACGGAAGAGATTGTGCTCTTTGTGACAGGAACCGGTTCCGGTTCTGGTTCATCTTCTAAAGCGACCGGGATCAGGTCATTTAAGTTGTCCTGGATATCCATGAAAATGGCATCGCTTTCGTCATCATCTTCCCCGATGACTTCTTTTACAATGCTCTGGAACGTAAGTTTCTGTTCGGTAGCTGTAAATTTAGAGCCACAGCCAAGACCGGATTCCATAAATTCGGAGTGCGGTGTCTTGGTGTCTCTGGTGTAAAACATGACAGAGTGGATATCAGTGCTCCGGTCGGTAAAAGCAGGGAAAACAAATCCGGTGTCCGGAGCTCCAACGACCCAGTCGCGGATACGCGGTCCGATACGGTTTTCATCCTCACGGTAGCCAAGTCCCGGTTTGGTCAGGTTGACCGGGCAGATCGCGCAGAGCAGATACTCGTAAACTTCCTCGGACTCGTCTAATTTATTATTATCAGAAGTTTTTGTCATAACGTCGTAGGCATCGTGGAATACAAGGATCAGATAGTTTCCGACATAGTCGTAGCTGTCAATGACAAGATCATAAAATGCATCCATCAGATCATCATTTTTTAAGGCACTCTCGCGCAGTCCCATCAAAAACTGCTGTCTGCCGCCGGCAGCTTCCTCCGCAGTCGGAAATTCCAGCTCTAAAAGGTTATTTCCAATCGTACCGGACATTACTTTTTTTGCAATCTCCAAGTATTTGTAAAATTCCTCATCTTCCAGATTTAAAAATGTCTCCCCGAAAGAAGTTACCTTATTGTGGTCGGCATCCACATAGCAGCCGCACAGTCTTGTAAAAGTGCAGGCATCTTTCTTAAAACGCCGTTTTAATTCTAAAATATCTTTTTTGTTCATAAATCTATATCTCCGTTTCTGAGGGGATGCCATACAAAAGATAGCGCAGGCTGTTTCATGTCCCCGTAATCTGCAGGAAATATTATAACGAAATTTTAAAACCGGTGCAAGGGGTTATGATTTCCCGTCACGGACAACGGCGTGCTCCATTAACCAGTCACACCATACTGCGTAGTATTTTCCGAGGGGATGCGCATTATCATTGCTGTACTGTGTGCCGAGATTGCCGTTTGCATCGTCAAAAAGTTCATTGATGTCCAGATAATAAATGGTCCGTTGATCGGCTAATGTCGAAATTTTTTGATTAAAGGCGTTGATATTGGCATTATTGAATGTCTTATCCGAGTCTGAGCGCTGTGCAGTCACATGAAGATTTGCTTCCACATAAATGATCGCATCCGGCTGCATGGTTTGCAGAAAATTTACAAACGACGCATATTTTTCAAATGTCTGTGTGACATCGTAGCCAAGTTCATTAATGCCGAGCATCATATATATTTTATGATAGGTATGGCTGGCTAAAAGATCAGAGATACTGACCTTTCCGATACCGTCCACCATAATTTTTTTGTTTTCCAGCTCATAGATACTGAGACCCGAATCACAATAAAAGGTGGCATTGCCCAACGTACCATATTCTTTTAATCCGACAGTGCGGGAATCACCGATCATTAAAGCGTCATCGAAATAATCTGCATCAACAGTGGTCATTTCTGTCATCGGAACTTCTGTGTCCGGGATATCCTGCCGGTCTGTATTGTCAGATGGCGCACCGGAAGTGTCCGATGGTGTCGTGGTGTCCTGTTTTTGTGCGGCGGAGACAGAAGACACGGACAAGGACGTATTTTTGGCTGCATTTATGTTTAACGTTACATATAAGTAAATGAGTGGAATCAGAAGGCAGCTTATCAAAAAGAAAAAATAAAACAATATGGCAGATATTTTTTTTCGCATAGTGTTCCTTCGTTAAAATCTGAAATATAAAAATGGGTCATTAGAGCCAACGTAAATACAGTAAACAGAAGCCCAGAAAATTGCCAGATAGACAAAAATTTCTGGCACAGAGCCCCTGATTTTTTTTAAAAAGCGGACCGGAAGCCTTGTAGAAAAAAGGAAGCCGGCAGGGATGATAAAGCGGAAATCATTTAAATTTTTCCAGAAATCATTCACATAAATAATGGCATCATCGGCGGAAAAAAATGGAAATAATTTCCGGGTGTAGACTTCGATACTGCCGGGATCACTGATTCCAAAGAGCATCCACGACAATGGGATCAGAACTGCCATATAAAGATGTCCGGCCAGCGCGTATCGGTCCGTCAATTTTTTCAACAGCAGTTTTTCTGTCAATACAATGACGAACAGGGAAAATCCCCACAGAATAAAATGAAATTCTGTGCCATGCCAGATTCCGGTAAGTATCCACACGACAAGCAGGTTGCGGATCCATTTGCAGGTACCTGTGCGGTTGCCGCCAAGTGGAATATAGATGTAGGTCTGAAACCATTGTCCAAGTGTAATATGCCAGCGCCGCCAGAATTCTGTCATGCTTGTGGAGAGATAGGGGTGCATAAAGTTTATGGGAAGCTTAAAACCAAGCATTCTGCCCAGACCTGCTGCCATCAGGGAATAACCATAAAAATCAAAGTAAATCTGGAAAGAATATGCGTAGATTCCAAGCCATGCAAGCGGCGTGGAGATACTTTCATATCCGATCGTGCCAACATTTGCCCACAGACTGCCAAACTGATTCGCCAGAATCGCTTTTAAGCCAAGTCCCCGGATAAAAAGTTTCATACCCTCCGCCAGATTTTCGGGCAGAAAGCGTCTTGCGCTGTGAAGCTGCCTGCGCAGCATCTCATACGGGGTAATTGGTCCGGAAATTAATTTTGGGAACATGCTGATGTAAGTACCGAATGTCACAAAATCCCGTTCCGGTAAAATACGTCCGTAATAGATATCAAAAAGATATGCAGTCAGCTGGAACGTATAAAAACTGATTCCGAGCGGCAGAGATAAATGTCTGGAATATTTAAACAAAAACAACCATAAAAAATCGAAAAAAATAACTTTTGTCAAAAAGAGTTTCTTTTTTCTTGGATTGTGTATCTGATAAAGGCAGATTCCGAACACATAATTGAGATAGGTCAGAACCATTAACAGAAACAGTGCATATGGCTGTTTGATCACTCCGGCTGCATAAAACAGGATGCTCCCTGCAAAGAGCGTACTGTTTCTGAAAGCAGCAGGTGTGACATAATAAGCAAACAGAAATAATGGCAAAAAAATAAAAATAAAGTTGAGACTGCTAAATACCATGCCAGGATCCTTTACTGCATAGACATTTCTTATTTTAAAATATCGGCGATCACATCGTGCGGGATCGTAAATTCCACAACACCCATAGACATCGGACCGACATCGCCCTCGTTGAAGCTGATGACGAGATTTCCGTCAGCATTAATATAGAAGGAAGTGTCATCGTTAATGGAGGTAAAGTTCCATTCAGGAACTTCCGTATCATCCAGCCAGTAGGAGACATTTTCATCGGCATCCATCTGCCCGCGCATCTGGGATTTGATGTTTTCACTGATCGGAGTGATATAGTCAGATCCCTCTTTAAAAAGATCTTTTAACGCAAGGCGTTCCCCGGTCTTTAAATCAATCGTGTAATAATAATCCATCTCATCACCGCTTCCGGCAGCCTGATAACACATCAGTTTTAAGGTAAAATAGTCGTCAGTTGTGTTGATGACCTCATGTTTGATCATGATATCCTGATAACCTTCGTTGTTCATGTTCTGTTTGAACTCTGCGATCAGGCTGTCGCTGATCTTTTCAATCTCCGCATTGATCTCATCGGTTGATTTCTTTAAATTTTCCCCAACCGGGTCTTCCGTTGTTTTTTCAGTGGAAGCGACAGTTTCCGGTACCAGTTTTGGAACATTGACATCGGCGTTGTTTCTGTCGCTGCTGTACTGGTAATCGCGGAATGTGACGACCTCGATCAAATTTCCAAGCAGTGGGATCTGTTCCATCGCATAGGCGACACTCGGTGAAGTATTTGGCAGGATGACAAACGCTGCGATCGCTGCGGCAGCGCCAACCCAGATTCTTGTGATAATGGTTTTATTGTGTTTGTTCTTCTTCTCGGCTTTCGCCTGATGCATTTTTTCTTTCATTTTTATGACCTCCTTTTCAGGCATTTGCGAGGTGTCATAGGATTTTTTTAATTCATAAAAATCATTGGTGTTCATTCGGTTACCTCCATTTTCAGTTTTAACTTCTGCATACTGCGGTACAGACGGCTTTTTATGGTATTGACATTTTCATTTAAGACGCGGGCGATATCTTCGATTTTTAAGTCCTCGAAATACCGAAGTTCCACGATCGCCTTATCCTCCGGGGACAAAGAATCGAGCGCAGTTCTAAGATCTAAGTCCTGATACTGGTCCGGTTTTCCCTCTGCGATCAGTGAATCCTCGTAAGAAATGGTATCCGGCCGCTTTAAATGATGAAAAATCTCATTTAACATGATGCGGTAAATCCAGGTCGCCGCATATTCCGGCTGCCTTAGGGAAGCACTGTTTTTGATCGCCAGATAGGCTCCGTTTTGTACAATATCACTGGCATCGTCGGGATTATGTACATAGCTGTATGCAAGATGATAGTAGCGGTTGTAATTCTCAAGCAGCAATCGTTCGATGAGATCATCATTAGATTCTGCTGTATGTTTTTTTTCTTTTCCGGAAAAGAATTTCAAGATCAGATCCTCCTTTGCAAATATTTGATTCTTTCGAATCATCTGACTATTAGATACAGCATAGTCATAAAAAGTTTCAAAATCAATGCAAAACATCAAAAAGGTATGGTATAATGTGCGTAAGCATTGAGCAGTGCCAACGAAGTGAACAATAAAAAATGACTGCTTGCAGGCACTTTTTTATTGTTTGCTTCGTTGATAGGGCGAAAGCCCGTCAGTCCGGAAAATCTCTGATTTTACGGACGTGCACTGCGGACTGAAGTGCAGCAAGAATTAAAAATGGAGACAAAAACAATGGACATAAGATTTGCAACAATAAATGATATAGATGCGGTCACAGAGTTGGAAAGACAGTGTTTTCCACCGGAAGAAGCAGCAGAAAAGGATTCTTTTGAAAAACGTCTGACCGTATTCCCGAATCATTTCTGGTTACTGGAGGATTCCGGGAAACTGGCAAGCATGATCAATGGAATGACGACAGATATTCCAATCCTGCGGGATGAGATGTTTGAGGATGCCACAATGCACCGTGAAGAGGGACAGTGGCAGATGATCTTTGGAGTGGCAACGCTGCCGGAGTATCAGAAAATGGGATGTGCGTCGAAACTCATGGAGCGCGTGATCGCGGATGTCAAAGAGCAGGAACGAAAAGGGATCGTTTTAACGTGTAAAGAGAGTCTTATTCCATTTTATGAGAGATTTGGTTTTGTAAATGAAGGAAAGTCCATGTCAAAGCACGGGGGAGCCGTGTGGTATGATATGCGGCTGGTATTTGAAGAATTGTAGGGAAAAGGAATTATTATAATATGAAGAAACACAGATTGCCATACATGGTTGCAGGGGCAGTATTGTTTGCTGCACTTTTTACCGGATGTACCAATGAGCGCTTAGAAGATGAACTGGATTTCCGCAAGATTGGGATTAACAGTATGCAGTCCGGTGATTATGAAGGTGCAGTGGCTGCTTTTAACAGCGCACTATCCCAGTGTGTGGGGAAGATTACAGATACAGAACTCGACATCTGCTATTATAAGGCGGCAGCACAGTATGCCGGTGGAGATATAGAGGGAGCTCTTGCTACTTATCAGGCGATGATCGATTATGATGAGGAAAACGGCAACGCATATTATCTGCATGGATGTCTGAGTCTAAAGCAGCAGGATACGGATACGGCAAAAAAAGATTTTGCCAATGCTGTCAAATATAACCCGGATGATTATGAACTGTATGTTGGGATTTATGAGAACCTTGCCGGTAATAATATGACTGAGGAAGGGGAAGAGTATTTAAACAAAGCGTTTGATATCAAGGGAAATTCCGCAGAAAATCTTACCTGGCGCGGCAGGATTTATTATCTGCTCGGACAATATGATAATGCAGTCAAAGAGTTAGAAGGAGCAGTCAAAAAGGACAGTGCCAAAGCAAACCTTTACCTTGCACAGGTCTATGAAGCGGAAGAAGATTCTGCAAATGCGGAAAAATATTATCAGGCATATGTCGACAGTGGTACAGCGGACTCTGTGGCAATGAATGCGCTTGCCGAGATCCAGATGGAAAAAGGCAACTATGAAGCGGCGTTAGAGGATATCAGACAGGGACTTGCGATGGATAATGTCACAAATCAGCAGGAACTTTTGTCAAATCAGATCATTGCTTATGAGTACAGCGGTGATTTTTCATCTGCGTGGGATGTCGTTCAGCAGTACGTTTCCCTTTATCCGGATGATGAGGCGGCGCAGAGAGAATATATCTTTTTAAAGAACCGCCAGAATACGGATGCGGGCAGCGATGCAGAAAGTACGGATTCTTCAGATGAAGGGCAAAACTCTACGGGAAATAGTTCCACGGACGATAGCTCTGCACAAAGTGATACCACGAATGATAGTTCTACAGGAGACAGTTCTGCGGAGAATCGTTCAGCACAGAGTGATTCGACAGGGGATAATACTGCGGGAGACAGTTCTTCACAGGATACAGGAAATTAGAATTAGAGACAGCAAGGGAGGAACACATGCCAGAACCCATTAAAATAGAAGAAGTAAAAGAGCGTGTCATTTTAGTCGGTGTCAGCGAACAGGATGGTGACGATGCGGAAGATTCCGTCGCAGAATTAGCAGAACTTGTAAAGACAGCAGGAGCAGTTACCGTCGGTACGCTGATCCAGAAACGGGAACTGATCCATCCGGGCACCTATGTCGGAACCGGAAAAGTGCAGGAGATCGCCGATATGATCGCGGAACTTGGTGCGACCGGTATCGTCTGTGATGATGAGTTATCGCCGGCACAGCTCAAAAACTTAGAACAGATGTTAGATACAAAAGTCATGGACCGGACGCTTATTATCCTCGATATTTTTGCGGCGAGGGCAACAACAAGCGAGGGAAAGATCCAGGTCGAGCTGGCGCAGTTGAAATACAGGCTGAGCCGTCTGACCGGACTTGGCAGGTCAATGTCAAGACTCGGCGGCGGTATCGGAACCAGAGGCCCCGGTGAGAAAAAGTTGGAGATGGACAGACGTCTGATCAAAGACCGTATTGCGCAGTTGAACCGTGAATTAAAAGAAGTGAGGAAACACCGTGAGATCACGCGCGCCCAGAGGGAAAAGAAACAGATCCCTGTGGCTGCGATCGTCGGATACACCAATGCGGGAAAATCAACACTTTTAAACCACTTAACGGGAGCGGGAGTGTTAGAGGAAGATAAGCTGTTTGCAACTTTAGATCCGACAACGCGTGTCTTAGAACTGCCGGGCAGACAGGAAATTCTTCTGACGGACACGGTCGGTTTTATCCGGAAACTGCCGCATCATCTGATCGAAGCATTTAAGAGTACCTTAGAGGAAGCCAAATATGCGGACTATATTCTGCATGTGGTAGATGCTTCCAATCCACAGCGGGACAAGCAGATGCACATAGTGTATGATGCACTCTACCAGCTTGATATCAGGGAAAAAACGGTTATTACCTTATTTAATAAGCAGGATCAGGTCACAGATGAGGAGCCGATCCGTGATTTTAAGGCAGATCACACACTGGCAATCTCTGCAAAAAAGGGAACAGGATTAGAGGAGTTGAAAGAACTTTTCTGTACGCTGCTGCGGGATAATAAAATATTAGTGGAGCGTACGATCGCTTATCAGGAGGCTGGAATTTTACAGCAGATCAGAAAGAGTGGGGAACTTTTAGAGGAAGAGTACCGGCCGGAGGGCATTTTTATCCGCGCCTATGTTACACCGGAAATCTATGGCAGTTTATAGAGGCTTTGTGTTTACGAAGATTTTTGCATATGGTACACTGATATAAAATTTGACAGAATACAGACAAAATTTTGCACAGAAGCGATGAAAGCGTGCTTCGGAATGGAGAAATTATGACAATATTAATTCAAAATGGACAGGTGATCAATCCTGCCACAGGGATGAATGAAGTTGCAGATGTATTGGTGGAAAATGGTGTTGTTTCTAAGATCGAAAAAGGGATCAAAGAGAAAGCAGACCGGAAGATCAATGCAAAGGGATGTTTTGTCATGCCGGGATTTATTGACATGCATGTGCATCTGCGTGATCCGGGATTTGAGGAAAAAGAGACGATCGAGACAGGCTGCCGGGCAGCAGCACACGGTGGATATACAACGATTCTTGCAATGCCGAACACCAAGCCGGTCGTTGACAATCCTGATGTGGTAAATTATGTACACAATAAGGCAAAAACTGTCGGACTTGTAAATGTATTACAGGTGGGTGCCGTGACAAAAAATCAGGAAGGAAAAGAACTTGCGGATATCGAGGGAATGGTAAAAGCAGGTATTCCTGCAATCAGCGAGGATGGAAAATCCGTCATGAACGCCCAGTTATATCGCGAGGCGATGGAAAAAGCTACAAAATTAGGCATTGTGGTACTTGCACACTGTGAGGATAAAAATCTTGTCAATGGCGGTGTCATGAATGAGGACGAACATGCAAGAGAACTTGGATTAAAGGGAATCACCAATTCCGTAGAAGATATCATTGTTGCAAGAGATATCATGCTAAGCCACGACACCGGGGCAAAACTTCATTTATGTCATTGCTCGACGGAAGATTCCGTCATGATGGTCGATCTTGCAAAGCAGAAGAATGTAAAAGTTACCGCAGAAGTATGTCCGCATCATTTTACACTGACTTCGGATGATATACGCAAGATCGCACCGGAAATGGATGTGGAAAAGAATGTGATTGCTGCGGATGCGGATGCAGATACTAATTTTAAGATGAACCCGCCGCTTCGTACTAAAAAAGACGTGGAGGCACTAAGAGTGGGACTTCGTGACAATATTATGGATGTGATTTCTACCGATCATGCACCGCATACATTTGCAGATAAAAATACCTCCATGAAGAATGCGCCGTTTGGAATCGTCGGACTTGAAACCGCAGCATGCTTAACCTATACAGAACTGGTACTTGGCGGTTATCTGACACCGATGCAGATGGCAGAAAAAATGAGTTATAATCCGGCGAAGATCGTCGGACTTGACAAGGGCGATATCGCTCCTGGAAAGACAGCAGATATCGTGATCTTTGATCCGAATGAAACTTATAAGATCGATAAAAACAAATTTGCAAGCAAGGGAAGAAATACCCCGTTTGACGGAAGAACGGTGACCGGAAAAGTAAAAATGACGATCGTTGGCGGTCATATCGTATATGAGGAATAAAAAAGCGGGTAGATAAAAGGAGAAAATTCATGCAGACAAAGGGCACAAAATTTGAGGAAACTGCGATCATCATCCGGCAGGAAGAAATCGCGGACGATATTTACAGTATGTGGCTGCGCACAGAGCACATCGCAGCACATGCAAAAGCAGGACAGTTTGTTTCTGTCTACTGCAATGAGGGAAGCAGACTGCTTCCAAGACCGATCAGCATCTGTGAGATCGACAGAAAGGACGGTGCGATCCGTCTGGTATACCGTGTGGCAGGAAAGGGAACCGCAGAATTTTCCGGCATGCGCACCGGTATGCAGTTAAAAGTGGTAGGACCGCTTGGAAATGGATTCCCACAGAAAAACAAAAAGGCATTTCTGATCGGTGGAGGAATCGGAATCCCGCCAATGTTAGAACTTGCCAAAGAGTTAGACTGCGAGAAACAGATCGTGCTTGGATTCCGGGATGAGCTTTTCCTGCTGGAAGATTTCCGTAACCGCGGACAGATCTATATTGCAACGGAGGATGGCAGTGCCGGAACAGAGGGAAATGTACTTGATGCGATCCGTGAGAACGGACTGGATGCAGACATCATTTATGCCTGTGGACCAACCCCGATGCTGCGTGCAATCAAAGAATATGCCGCAGAGCAGAACATCGAGTGCTGGATTTCCATGGAAGAGCGCATGGCATGCGGTATCGGAGCCTGTCTTGCCTGCGTGTGCAAGTCAAAAGAAAAAGATGCACACAGCAATGTAAAAAATAAGAGAATCTGTAAAGAGGGACCGGTATTTCTTGCACAGGAGGTAGAATTCTGATGAACATGAAAGTAGATTTATGTGGAGTGACATTAAATAATCCGGTCATGACTGCGTCCGGAACGTTTGGCGCCGGGGAAGAATATTCGGAGTTTGTGGATTTAAACCGTCTTGGTGCTGTTGTGACAAAGGGTGTTGCCAATGTACCGTGGGAAGGAAATCCGACACCGCGTGTGGCTGAGGTATACGGGGGCATGTTAAATGCGATCGGACTTCAGAATCCGGGTATTGATCTTTTCATTGAGCGCGATATTCCTTTCTTAAAGAAATATGATACCAGAATTGTGGTCAATGTATGTGGACATACAACGTCGGAATACATAGAAGTTGTGGACAGACTTGCAGACCAGCCGGTCGATCTTTTAGAGATCAATATTTCCTGTCCGAATGTAAAAGAGGGCGGAATTGCCTTTGGACAGAATCCAAAGATGGTTGAAGATATCACAAGAGAGATCAAGGCGCATGCAAAACAGCCTGTCATCATGAAACTTTCACCGAATGTAACAGACATCACGGAGATGGCGCGTGCGGCAGAAGCCGGCGGTGCGGACGGTTTATCGTTGATCAACACGCTGACAGGAATGAAGATCGATATCCACAGACGCACGTTTGCACTGGCAAACAGAACGGGCGGCATGTCAGGTCCTGCCGTGCATCCGGTTGCAGTGCGCATGGTATATCAGACCGCACAGGCGGTAAATATCCCGATCGTTGGTATGGGAGGCATCATGAATGCGGATGATGCGATCGAGATGATCCTTGCTGGTGCAACAGCAGTGTCTGTTGGAACGGCAAACTTTACCAATCCGCAGGTCACTATGGAGGTCGTAGATGGAATCCGTGATTATATGGAGCGCTATCAGGTAAAAGATATCAAAGAACTCGTAGGTGCAGTACACGATAGATAAATCACAGGGGAATGTAAGTTATGAAAATATTAAAAAAAATCATTTGTATCTGTCTCGTTGCAATCCTGGCAGCAGGGCTTTTTCCCGGTGCACAGACAGAGGTTTATGCAGCTGGAAAGCCGGTACAGTTAGTATCCTGTAAAGTAAATTCAGTTGGAAGCAAGGTAACGGTAAAAGCAAAAGTTGCCGGAATACAGAAAGGAATGGGAAAAAAACTTTACCTGTTTTCGGTAGATGCCAATGTAAAAGAAAATGCAAAACTTGCCGGAAAACCGGTGGCTTCTGCTAACTTTAAAAAAGGTACTGTCACATTTTCTGTAAAATATAAGAGCAGCATGCTTTGCCAGAAATTTGTGGCTGCATACAAAAAAGGAAAAAAATATATAGCAGTCAGTGGTGCACAGTATATTACAAATCCGGAGGCACTGGCATCCTACACCGGTACCGGTGTTAAGACAACGTCTAAAAAAGGACTGCAGCCGGACTGGGCAGATCACACGTCGGTAAAGAAACTCCGTACGCAGCATGTTGTCTTAAACTGGTCAATCGAAGAAATTTTAAACAAAGACTGCGGAAATAAAGAGGTGTATAAATACCGCGGGAAAAAATACACATTTGACAGGGATCGTGTAAACTGGCTGCAGGATCAGGTCAGACAGTATATTGATGATGGTTCAAAAGTATATGTGATTCTTCTGCTTGGAAAAGATGCAAAAGGTCAGGCGGGCAAAATGAGCTATGGCGGTGGAAAAATATTTTCTTCCATTAAGACAAGTTCAGCAGTTGGATGCCGCACGTGGGAAGCCTTTATGAGTTACATGGCAGAAAAGTTTGGCAATGAACAGCATTTGGTGTCCGGATGGATCTTAGGAAATGAGGTTGACAGCCCTTATGACTGGAACTATGCGGGCGGAAAAAGTTTAAGTGCGTATATGGATGATTATGCGCGGGCATTCCGCATTGCATATAATGCCACAAAGAGTGTCAGCAGCCATTCAAAGGTATATATCAGCCTTGATTATAACTGGAATCAGGATGTCGATGGAGGCGGAAACAGCTTTTTCTCGACGAAGAATACACTGGACACATTTTATTCGAAACTGAAAGCGCAGGGTAAGATATGTCCAAACATTGCATATCATGCATATTCACAGGGACTTGTGGAGCCAAAATTCTGGGATGACTCTTTAGCAGGCAGTGGTGTGGATTCCACGATCATCACTATGAAAAACATTTCTGTTCTTACAGAATATGTGAAAAAGAAGATCGGAAAAGATGCGACGATTATGCTCGCAGAGCAGGCATTCAATTCGACACAGGGAGAAGAATTACAGGCAGCAACTTATGCGTATGCTTATTATATCAGCGAAGGAAATAAGATGATCGAATCCTTTATCTATGCGAGAGATACCGAACCGCAGTCGGATGTGGATCAGGGCTTTTACTGGGGACTTCGCGATATCAATGGCAGAGAGCGTAAAATATATAATACATTTAAAGTGATCGATTCAAAGGAGTCTTTGGATAAGACGAAGAATCTTCTCTCCTATACAGACTTAAGTTCATGGACACAGATTCCTGGAATTAAAAAGTCTACTTTTAAAAATAACCGTTCCATCAAAAACAAATGGCCGCTAGTACAGTCAACCAGCCTGTATGTGTGTCTTGCGGATGATAACTGGCAGAGAGAGACAACTTATGTCTACGACGGAAAGAAACATAAACCTGCAGTAACGGTAAAACGTAATTATACCGGAAAGACGGTTCCGAAAAAGAATTATTCCGTAAAATATCTGACAGACTGCAGGAGTATCGGAGTGCATCGTATTCAGATTAAATTAAAAGGTGATTTCCGCGGAACGATCATCCGGGAGTTTACGATCGCACCGCAGAATGCAATGCTGAATGATCTGGTGATGACGTCAAATTCTGCTACGGTAAGCTGGAATGTACCAAAGAAGACCAAAGAGCAGATTACCGGTTATATGATCCAGTATACGGATGGAGAAGGTGGTTTTTATTCGACACCGGAAAAAGATATCCATCTGATCAAGATCAAAAACAGCAATAAATTAAAATATACGATCAAGGGACTTACCAAGGGCAAACGCTATTTTGTAAGAATAACGACCTATAAAACAGTTATGGTAGATGGCAAACCAAAAGATATCATTGCCGGATGGGGATATGATGATATCAAATATGATTATGCCACAGATCCGGTCGTGCCGGAACCGGATACAGAAGAGGATACCTTAGAATAAGCGATTGAGGTAATGTGAAATACGATGCCGGAATTAAGATTTATAATAGCAGACGGACTCCCGGAGCGGGAACTGGATTATTTAAAACAGAATATCAGACCGGAACCGGATCTGAAACTGGTGGTAACAGGGAAAAATAATGCCAATCGCAGAGCAGAGTTTTCTCTGTTCCCGCCAGAAGAAAGTGTGCTCATCTCTACAGATGGGCACATTATTTCTAATATGGATCAGCTTGGAATGGCAACGCTGGGATATATCGGACCGGGCGGAGCAGAGAATGAGAGCACAGGAGAAGTACCGGACGATGTGATTACAGAAATTGGTAGTCAGAACGTGAATTGTAGTGACAGCACAGATGAAGTGACGGAGGGAATCGAAGAACAGGGAATGCAGGCTGCGGTTATGTTAATCGAAGGTCTTGAGGAAGTGGATGAAACGTTTCTGCTTCGTGCGTATGAACGTAAACATGGTATTCCGTGGACGATCGTCACGACAGAACGCTGCATCGTGCGGGAGATCACGCTGGATGATTTAGACGGCCTGTTTGCACTGTATGCCGGGGAGGGAATGACGGAATATTTAGACCCGCTGTATGAATACGAAAAGGAAAAAGAGTATCAGCGGTCGTATATTAACTATATGTACCGCCTTTATGGGTACGGCATGTGGGTCGTGATCGAAAAGGCGACGGGAAAACTGATCGGGCGGGTCGGGATCGAGAATCGTGAGGCGTGTGACGGTGAGCCGGAACTTGGATATATGATCGACGTATCGTATCAGAGAAAAGGATATGCAACAGAGGTCTGTCTTGCTGTGATCGGTTACGCATGGAATTTTCTTGAATTCGATAAATTAAACTGTCTGATCCAGAAAGGAAATAAAGCATCGGAATGTCTGGCAGAAAAACTGGGATTTATGTTCCGGGAGGAAATGGATCTGGACGGAAAATGCATGAAACGCTATACCATAAGCAAAAGCGGGGCATGATATCATCAATAAACGTTGCATTTTCCATAAAAATAAAATATAATATAAACTACTAAAAAAGGGATAAAGTGGGTGAGGCACATGGCGGATTTTTCATCAGAATCACTGGATCTGCAAAAAAAAGTAAAAGAAGAGGACGATAACATCAAGCCGATGAAAGAGTTTGAGAGTCCGGAAAAACTATATGACGAACTGATCGCCAGCGTGCGAAAGTATCATCCATCGACAGATATATCGCTGATCGAGAAAGCATATCATGTTGCGAGGGATGCACATGAGGGACAGGCAAGAAAGTCCGGCGAGCCATATATCATCCATCCATTGTGTGTTGCGATTATTTTAGCAGAGTTAGAGCTGGATAAGGAGACGATCGTTGCAGGACTTTTACATGATGTTGTGGAAGATACTGTTATGACGGATGAACAGATTGCACAGGAGTTTGGAGATGAGGTTGCTCTTCTGGTAGATGGTGTTACCAAATTAGGACAGCTCTCTTATGATGCGGATAAAGTGGAGGTTCAGGCAGAGAATCTTCGTAAGATGTTCCTTGCAATGGCAAAGGATATCCGTGTTATCCTGATCAAGCTTGCGGATCGTCTTCACAATATGCGTACGCTCAAATACATGACACCTGAGAAGCAGAAGGAAAAAGCGCGTGAAACGATGGATATTTACGCACCAATCGCACAGCGTCTTGGTATTTCCAAGATCAAGATCGAGCTGGACGATCTCTCACTCAAATATTTAGAGCCGGATGCCTATTATGATCTGGTACATCAGATCGCACAGCGCAAGAGTGTCAGGGACGAATATGTACAGAAACTGGTGGAAGAAGTGCGTCAGCACATCAAAGATGCAGGAATTCCTGCACAGGTTGACGGACGTGCAAAACATTTCTTCAGTATTTACAAAAAAATGGTCAATCAGCACAAGACATTAGACCAGATTTATGATCTGTTTGCCATCCGCATCATCGTGGATTCCGTCAAGGACTGTTATGCAGCACTCGGTGTGATTCATGAGATGTATAAGCCGATTCCGGGACGGTTTAAAGACTACATTGCGATGCCTAAGCCGAACATGTACCAGTCACTCCATACGACTCTGATCGGACCGACCGGTCAGCCGTTTGAGATACAGATCCGTACCTTTGAGATGCATCGTACGGCTGAATATGGTATCGCTGCCCATTGGAAGTACAAAGAGGCAAGTAACAATGGCGGTGTGTCACAGCCAATGACCGTTACCGAAGAGGAAAAGCTGAGCTGGCTCCGTCAGATCTTAGAGTGGCAGCGCGACATGTCAGATAATAAAGAGTTCATGAGCCTGCTAAAGAGCGATCTTGACCTGTTTTCCGATACGGTATTCTGTTTTACACCGACCGGAGATGTCAAGAATCTTCCGACCGGTTCCACGCCGATCGACTTTGCTTACAGTATTCATTCCGCGGTCGGCAATAAGATGATCGGTGCAAAAGTCAACGGAAAACTGGTTCCAATCGACTACATCATCCAGAACGGTGACCGTGTGGAAGTAATCACTTCCCAGAATTCAAAGGGACCGAGCCGTGACTGGTTAAATATTGTAAAAAGCACCCAGGCGAAAAATAAGATCAATCAGTGGTTCCGCAGTGAGTTAAAAGAAGAAAATATTACACACGGCAAGGAACTTTTGATCGCATCGGCAAAATCCAAGGGAATCAATTTCCCGGATATCAATAAGCCGGAATATCAGGAGAAAATTTTAAGAAAATATGGTTTCCATGACTGGAATTCCTGCCTTGCAACGATCGGACATGGTGGTTTAAAAGAAGGTCAGATCGTAAACCGCATGTATGAGGAATACAAAAAAGACCATCTTGCGTGTATCACGGATGATGAAGTGCTTGAGACCATTGCCGAGAATAAAGATAAGGTCGTACAGAAACATTCCAAGAGCGGTATCATTGTAAAAGGACTTTATGATGTGGCAGTGCATTTTTCAAAGTGCTGCAGTCCGGTACCGGGAGACGAGATCGTTGGATTTGTAACCAGAGGCCGAGGTGTTTCCATCCATAGAACAGACTGTATCAACATTATCAATCTGTCTGATATGGAGCGTGAGCGTCTGATCGATGCCGAGTGGCAGCATGATGAAGAGTCCGGCAGCAGTGGCCTGTACCGTGCAGAGATCAAGATCTACGGCAATAACCGAACCGGTCTTCTCGTGGATATCACAAAGATATTTACAGAGCGTGAGATCGATATTGATTCGATTCACTCCAAAACAAGCAAGCAGGGAATTGCAACAATCGATGTATCTTTCAGCACGAAGGGCAGGGAAGAACTTACAAGCGTTGTGGAGAGACTGCGGCAGATCGAGAGTATCATTGATATAGAGAGAACGACGGGCTAAAAGAACTGGTTGTCAGAAGGTTGTGGGAAACATGAACCGCATCCAGATGGGCAGCCAGTTTTTCTGTAAAGAAAAAGATTTTGTCAGACAGGAAAGGGGAAAATATGGCACCACTGAAAGTAGAACAATATGTAGTTGGTCCGGTACAGACAAACTGTTATTTTGCGATCAACGATGACACAAAAGAAGTACTGGTTATCGATCCGGGGGCAAGTGCAGATCAACTTGCCAAGAAGATTTGTCAGGAAAAGCTGACACCGATCGCAATTTTGCTGACACATGGACATTTTGACCATGCGGGTGGAGCGGAGGAACTTGCAAAACATTTTGATATCAAAATATATGCCGAGGAGCATGAAAAAGAGACCTTAGATACGCCGTCTCTCAATTTAAGCGGCTGGGAAGGTGTACAAAAGACCTATCATGCGGATGTATTTTTGAAGAATGAGCAGGAGATCGACCTTGCCGGTTTTCATATCCGTGTATTCCATACACCGGGACATACGGTGGGTGGCTGCTGCTATTATTTCCCGTATCAGAATGTAGTTTTTTCCGGGGACACCCTCTTTTGCACATCGGTGGGACGCACCGATTTTCCAAAGGGCAGTGCAGCACAGATCATCCGCTCCATTAAGGAGAAACTTCTGCCGCTTCCGGATGAAACGACCGTGTACACCGGACACAATGATATTACAACGATTGGGACAGAGCGGATGTATAATCCGTATCTGTAAGTGAGAGGTTTTGGGATGATAGAAGTTTTATTAAATAAACCGGAATTTGAATATGATATTCATTCTCTGATCAAGGCATTTTTCCCAGAACAGTATGTGGGTGTGTCGGCAGAAAAAAAAGAATATGATGAAAAAATCGATATCCGCATGCAGGTAAACTACGGGGAAGATACGATTCAGATCACATGGCAGGAGATCGTGCATGCAAATGAGGATGCGCAGGCAAATGAAAAACCGGGTCAGGAAGAAGTAAAAGAGATACCGGGTGAGACAATTCAGGTAGATTTTTCGGATCGCGTGCGGACGAAAAATCAGCTGAAGCAGATGCTGTACCGTATGCTCTGTGATTATACGAAACGAACACTTCCATGGGGAAACCTGACCGGAATCCGTCCAACGAAGATTCCTATGAAATTGCTGGAGGAAGGAAAAAGCCGGGAGGAGATCTACCGGTATATGAAGGATACCTATTTGGCTTCCGATGAGAAGATTGAACTTGCAACCGATATTGCAGAACGAGAAAATGCGATCTTAAAGAAAATTGATTATGACAACGGATACAGTCTTTATATCGGAATCCCGTTCTGTCCGACGACCTGCCTGTACTGCTCGTTTACCTCATATCCGCTTGTAAGCTGGAAGAACCGTGTGGATGCTTATTTAGATGCACTGGAAAAAGAGATTGATTATACGGCAGCAAAGTTTTATCACAAGCATTTGAATTCCATTTATATCGGTGGCGGAACGCCGACAACATTAGAGCCTTATCAGTTAGACCGTCTGATCCGTAAAATTAAATGTAGTTTTGATTTGTCAGACTGCCTTGAGTTTACCGTGGAAGCCGGCAGACCGGACAGCATCACAAGAGAAAAATTAGAGGTGCTGCGCAAATGGGGAATCACACGAATTTCCATCAATCCGCAGACCATGCAGCAGAGAACGCTCGACCTGATCGGAAGGCGCCATTCGGTAGAACAGACTGTGGAAAGTTTTAAGATCGCAAGAGAACTTGGATTTGATGATATTAATATGGATCTCATTATGGGACTGCCGGAAGAATCTTTAGAGGACGTACGCGATACATTAGAGCAGATCATGCAGTTAAAACCGGACAATCTGACTGTTCACTCTCTGGCACTAAAACGCGCGGCGCGCTTAAATATGTTCAAGGAAGACTATAAAGATTATAAGATGGTCAACACGCAGGAACATATGGACCTGACCGCTTCCTATGCGAAGAAGATGGACCTGTTCCCTTATTATCTGTACCGCCAGAAGGGAATGGCGGGAAACCTTGAGAATGTCGGTTATGCGAAAGAAGGAAAAGCGGGAGTTTATAATATTCTGATCATGGAGGAAAAACAGACCATCGTGGCGTGCGGAGCAGGAGCTTCGACAAAACGTGTCTGGAATCAGCCAAATCCGGACGGCACTCATCGGATCGAACGATGCGAGAATGTCAAAGATGTCGGGCAGTATATCGAGAGAATTGATGAGATGATTGAGCGGAAGCAGAAACTTTTTGCAGAAGAATAAAAGGTTTTTTTTCCTGAAATAGTACATCAAATGAGGGTTAGTACATCAAAAAATTACCCAATAATACGGAATAACCTGTGAGATGTATTGAAACAACCTAATAACTGTGCCTGAAAGGACGAATTCATTTTAGAAGATGAGTTCGTCCTTTTCTGTTATAGTCAATTATTTAACACTATATGGTGCGGCAGCAACAGATAGTGTTATGAGCAAGTAGCAAAGCGGATTGCGAATATCCGTTTGACATCAAGGAGGAAAAGAACATGAACAACACAGCGTTAGGAGCAAAAAACACAAAGAAACAGGAAATTGTATTTATCAGTGAAGCACATGAAAAATTCTACTATGAAAAATTAAAAGAGGTGCGGTATCAGGATGTGGGAGTATCCCAAAGTTTGTGTAAACCTCCAAACTGATGTAAGATAAAATTACTCAGTTTGGAGGTTATTTTTATGGCAAGAAGAAAAGACAGCCCACAAAAAGCAGCAATGAGAGAAATGATGCGTGACATGATGTCTGTCCTTTTGGAAGGTGCTTTGGATGAAGAACTGGATGAGGAATTAGGATATTCCAAGTATGATTATCGTAACAAAGAAACAGACAAATTGAGACATGGAGAAGCGGTAAGAATGATTATAAATGGTGAATGTGGAGCGTTTTCTATGAAACTGCTTCAATGCTTTCTGGCTGCTGCTATGCGAAAAGAGTGGGTGCAGAAAGTAGAAACGGATACGGAAGCGTAATAGGATGCAACCTGGGTAATGGGAAAACAGAGAAATAGTATCTTATCATTTTTTTATGAAATTGGATGAGATTCTGCATGTATAATACGATTCTACCATTAAGGGGTGTACTTTTTGGGACAAAATAGATACTATAATTCTGAAAGGGGGAAGTATTTATGGACCTTGTGAAAATCGGAAGCTATATTGCAGAAAAAAGAAAAAAACTTGGTATGACTCAAAAACAGCTTGCTGAGAAACTGGGTAAGAGTGATAAGTCAGTTTCCAAATGGGAACGTGGGATTTGTTTACCAGATGTGTCTGTGTATTTAGAATTATGTGAAATATTAGGCATCAGTCTAAATGAATTTTTGGCAGGTGAAGATATTGAGGTAACTAATGTAGAAAAAAAATCGGAAGATACACTGATACAGATATCAAAAGATAGTAGTCATAAACAGCGTTATTTAAAGAAGATTATTGCTGTACTTCTTATTGCTGTGGGAGTATTTGTTATTACTCTTGGAATCATGGTATGTAATAAATTGCGGCAACCACAAAATTATATAGAAGCAGTAGATCCGGATAGTGTAGAAATGAAAACGGCTGAATTGTTGTCCGGAATTGATGGAACCATGATGTTTCGATACAATTCAAAAGATACATTTCAAGCATTATACGTTTACTTATCAGAATATCATTCTGGAAAACGAGTTTCTCATAAACGAGTTTTGGAACTTTCCTATGAGGACGTGAAATCTGCAAAAAAAGGATTGATTGTCATCACTCCGGATTTTGATAATTTTACTGCAAAGCTTATTGCAGCAGATGAATATTCAAAATATATGACAGAAACGCCAATCTTGGAAGGTGTTGCAAACAGAGAATATTATGGAAGATCTGCGACCTCTATAGAGAACAAAAGCACGATAGAGTACGGAACAGAGCAAGGATTGGCAGCACTGATCTATGGCGAACAAGGAGTGAGTTCGTTGCCGATACAGGACATTACAGGAGAATACATAGATACAGATAATGAGTATATGTATTATTATTCGGCTGAGTTTGTAAAATAAGAATAGCAAAAGTGAGAAGAGGATATTACAAATCATTGTTTTGATAATTCGGTGGTATCCTCTTTGTGGATTTCAGAATTTGTTTCTCAGCTTTCGGTATTCTCTCGGCGAATATCCTTTCAACTTGTGAAAAAGCCGACTGAAATAAAGCTGGTTATCATATCCGACAATCTTAGAAATCTCATTGATGGAATAAGTTGTTGTTTCAAGTAACATCTGAGCATTGTTGATGCGGATTCCCACAATGAATTGCATTGGTGTAGAACCGGTATATTTTTTGAAATTTCGGATAAACCAGCTGACACTCATGCCTCGTGAGGCAGCATAATCATCAATATTGATATTTTGATTGTAGTTTTCACTGAAAAAGGTAACAGCATTATCCATCTCATGATCAAGATATTCATTTTTTAATATGTGCTCTCTTGTCAGTTCCCGGTGGAAACTGATCAGAAGATGACGTAGCAAAAGGACAAGCATTTCCTCATAATTGTCTTGACAGCGTTGGAGCTCGATAATGATACGTTTGAAAATTTGTTCATATTCATTAGATGTACCCACTTGAAAGACACGTTCTTTATCCGGAAACCCATATTGACGTAAGATATTTTTCACATTGCTTCCTGTGAAGTGAATCCAGTATACTTCTGTCTTATCTTCTCCGTAATATTCATATTTTTGGAGTTCTTTCGGTCTGTACAGTACAATGTTGCCGGCTGGAACAATCGTTTCATTATTTACATTATCAAAATGAAAATGCCCACAACCAGCAGTGATATATATAATCTGATAATCCAGACGACCCCTTGGACGGTAGGTCGGAAGTTTGGGATGTCTGGAAAGACGGTAAGTACCACAGCTACCGACAATCAGCGGACGACTTTTGTCTTTGAAATCCATATGTGAGTGGTTCAAATAACCGGTGTTCAAATACATAGGAGGGCACCTCTTTTCGTACTTTTTATCATTGTATCATTTAGTGCATATTTTGTCTAATCCAATTCATAGACATATTTTGCGAATTAGGATAAGCTATATATAGCATAGCTAAGGAACGTAAACAAAAAGTAAAGTATAAGGTTTGCTTTAGGAAAACAAAGAACAAAAAAGTATATGTATTGGAGGAGAACTATTTATGATCGTACCACGTTATTATGAAAATCTAAACGTACTGCACGAAAACACAATGCCAGCCAGAGCCTATTATATTCCGGCATCCAGAAGAATGGATAACCTGGTGGAACACAGAGAAGAGTCAGATCGTATGCAGTTATTGAATGGAACTTGGAAATTCCAGTATTTTAACAGCATCTATGACATTCAGGATTCTTTCTTTGAGAAGAATTATGATACAGAAAATTTTGATGAGATTCAGGTTCCAAGTGTATGGCAGATGGCTGGATATGATACACACCAGTATACAAACATCCGGTATCCATTTCCGTTTGATCCACCATATGTGCCACAGGACATTCCGTGTGGAGCCTATGTACATACTTTTGAGTACAGTAGAGATGAGAAAGCGCCAAAATCTTTTTTGAACTTTGAAGGAGTAGACAGTTGCTTTTACGTATGGATCAATGGCTCTTACATAGGATACAGCCAGGTTTCGCATATGACCAGTGAGTTTGATGTTACCGATGTACTTCAGGATGGAACGAATACGGTGGCAGTGTTGGTAATGAAGTGGTGTGATGGTTCCTATTTGGAAGATCAGGACAAATTCCGTATGAGTG
>OBYS01000414.1_pt1 | contig 30903 bp, 47 predicted proteins | sample 1476791 | NCBI WGS metagenome assembly OBYS01 (sample SAMEA2580205, study PRJEB22360) | human gut metagenome | biome: human gut; feature: human-associated habitat; material: faeces | place: Denmark | collected 2008/2010
ATATGTCGCCAAACGAATTCGAACAAGTGTATGAAAGAACGAACACTGAGGCTGAACTTCTGGCAGGTTAAAATGGGGAGAAATTTCTCATTTTAACTTGTACTAAATCTTGACATAGAACCATATCGTGGAGAAGTTTGCCCTCCTTTGAGAATAAGCTCGTCAACGATTGCACCGCTGAATCCGCTTTTCGCTTCATCAGCCAGCCGCTCGGCTACTTTCTCTCGGAGGAGTTCTGTTTTTCTAAGGATTTCTTGTTTGTAATCAGCCAGCTCTTTCATAGCTCGGTTGATTTCACTCGTTGACAATCCGAATGAGATAACTTTTCTACCCACTGACAGTCACCTTGCTTATCGCAACCGATACGCTGTTCAAGCTCTTGGCTACCTTCTTGACGATATAATCGTGAGGAGTAATGACCTCACCATCATCGTTCGTCACCAAAGCCCCGGTTTCATCGACCTGTGGCGTTTTATCGACCCATAGCACTGTGTACTCGTCAATAGGGGGAGCGTCCGTCCCCATAACAATTACCTTGTCATAGCTCTCGCTTTCTCCAAACTGTCGGGTGCTTGTTTCACCCTTGGCGGCAGAGATATTAGCGGAGAACTCTACCGGGTTGTCTCGAATGATTTCATATTCCCCTGTAACATTTCCGTATTCGTCCGTCTTAGGGACTTTCTCTTTGTACAGAGCGTAGAAGAATTTGCTCTTATTTCGTTCCATCATTCTCATTTAATCACCCCCACATGAGGAGTAACCACCTTGAGCATTGAGGACGGAATATCAGCATTTTCATAGCTTCGGGAGATACCGTTCTCGGAATGAGAGGTCTGACCCTCCGCACCACGCTTGTTCAGCATATAAGCGGCAATCTCGCATTGGAGAGTGTCGTACTGTGCCGGAACTTCCGTCACACTGGAATCATACGGATATGCTCGATTGATAATTTTACGACCAGCCAGTTTAAGATAGGTGGACAGCACTTCGTCACTGTCCGAACCACCGACCATCGCTTTAAGAGCAATCAGCTTTTCTTCCTCGGTCATGTTGTCCACCTCCTTTACTTAGGCAATCTCGTAGAAACCTTCGGTCTTCGGGTTGGTCTTAGGCTTACCAACGATATAGCCGTTGTCGGTCTTAGCGTAGTAAACCTTGCCCTCGGAAACCGTAGTGTCCGCAGTGGCAGTAGCAGTACCCTTGAAAATCTTGACTGCCTTGGTAGCGTCAGTCAGAGCCGCAAGGTAATACTTACGAGACCAAATAGTGTTCTGACGAATATCGCCGTCACGGTCAGTCTCAACCTCGACACCCTTCTTATTGAAGATGGTAACTGCCTGTCGAGTAGCAACCACGATAGTACCCTTCGTAGCGTCCTTCTTGGTGTAGATGTTCACGCCGCCAACAGTACCGATGTAGCCAGCACGAGCGAACGCTTCCACATACTTGAGGTCTTCTGCGAGGTTCTTACGAAGCTCGGCAGTATCGCCCGGGTGTACGAAAGCGAAAGTCTGCGGAGCAACCTTCTCCGGCTGATTGTCAGTGCTTTCGATGTTCAGATTGGCAACAGCGTCCACAAATGCGGCGAAGTCAATCTTCGCAGTAGGAACGACCATAGTAGCCTTCTTGAACTCGCCGTACACATCGCCGTTTACGGTATTGAACATATCAGTACCCATGTGACGAGTGCCGACAGGAACGAGCATAGGGTCAGTCATTTCCTGTTCGTCATAATACTGGAACTTGTTCTGTGCGAGCTGAATCTCGTACTCCTCCGGGGTGAAAGAAACCTCAATGCTCTTGGTGTTACCTTCGCCCATTTTCAGCTTCTCCGTACCAGCGGTAGCCTTGTAGACGTTAATCTTGCGCTTCATACCAGCAGTACCCACGAGAGAGTTATCAACAGTACAGAACTGCTGTAAATCGAGGTGGGAATTGAACTGGTCTTCTACCTCGTTGGAGAGATAGAAATTGTCATAAATCTTATGAGCCATTACTCATTACCTCCTGTATCGTTATTGGTGTAGAGGGCTTTGTAGTCCTCGGGATTCTTCACAGAATAGTCATAACGCTCCTGTGGAGACATTTTGCGGAGCTTCTCAAGGGTCATTGTCTTGGAATCTCCGTCCGGGGTCGGTTTCGGTGTATCTTTAAGGGCTTCCGCACGAACCTTCTTCTCGACATTCTCAAGATGTTTCTTCTGATTGGCGAAGACCTTCTCGGTATCACCATCAGCCATTGCTTCTGCGGTAGCGTCAGCCAGCTTCTCCTCGTAACCCATGCCGAGCAACTTTGCCTTGAACTTGGAAACTTCGCTTTCACGGAGCAGTTTGTCATACTTGGACTGCAACTCCTCACGTTCCTCCTGTTCCTTCTGCTTTTTCTGCTCGTCCTCGGTGAGCTTTTCATTCAGCTCCTTCTTCTTAGCCGCAAGCTCGGAAGCTGTCTTATCGAAAATATCCTTCCTTACATATCCGCTGTAATCGGGGTCTTCGGTCTCAAACGCTTCAAGAGCGGCGATTTTCTGTTCCGGGGTCATGTCGGCATAGCCGTCAATCTTGCTAATGTCAATCTTTGCCATGTTGAAATCCTCCTGTCTTTTAATGTCTTCTGTGACAATGTTTGCGGTTTAAGTCTTCTCTGACTATTGCGATTTAAGGCTTCTCTGCCTATATTCACAGCGGCTTACCGCTCAAATATCGTTATTGTCCGGGTCATTATCATCGTCCCCGGAATCATCGGGAGTGGTCTTCTTAGCCAGTTCAGCGGCTTTCTCCTGTTGCTCCTCGTAATACTTCATGCTCATGGTGTAAGCAGATTCAGCGTCAGAGAACATTCCACTATGCTGGAACGCCAACTGTGGGTGAATCTTAGGCTCTTGAAGCATGGAGATAAGAACTTGAGATTTACTCTGAATGGCTTCGTAGTTACGGCGAGTGAACTTCATATCAATGTCACTCAACTTGAGTGTGAGACCTCCGAGGTCTCGACAGATACGAAGAACCAGCTTGAGCATTTTCTTTTCTGCTCGCTTGAAAACATTCTCACTGTCCTTTGCTCGAGCTTCTGCGTCAGACCAACCATCACGGAGCAACACGGCAGAACCAGTATCACTCGTGGAAGAACCACCGTTACGGTTTGGCATACCGCAGATGGTAAGCATTGCGTTGTAGTAATCGTCCTTGAGGGTCTGCGATTGTGTCTGATTCAGCTCTGTGGTGACTACACCAACATCAGCGGCTTGTCCGTCCACGGACTTCACCTTGATTGCGCCGAGCTGTAAGAACTCCTCGTATTCCTCCTTGGTAATGTCGCAGTTAATGAACTTAATAAAAGCCTGTACCAACTGCTCCATACCGTCCATACGGTTACTTTCCACATTGTTGATTGCGTCCAGTAGAGGAAGCACAATCTCAAAAGAACCGAGACGAGCATTGTTTCCCGGGTACTCGATAATCGGAATCATGTCGAGGGCATGAGGTTTGGATTCCACCAAAATGTCTCCGTCCACGAGGTAATAGCGATTCTCGGTATAAATCGAGTAGTGAAAAATCTCGTTATCGTCCTTGCTGTACTTAACCGCCATCAGCGGTTTGTTACCGATTTCGTTTGAATACACAACGAAGGTGTCTCTCGGGTCGAGAGTGTAAAGCTCAAAAGGAGCTTCGTCTTCCTCACCCGGTTCATCGGGAAGGACAAGACGGAACGCCGTACCACAAATCATCTGCCACTCGACAAGTTCTTGGTCTTGAGCGGCTTTGTCCTCTGCGAACATATACTCGTTGAGGGTGTTAATCTGCTTTACGATTTCCTCGCCACCATTACGGCTGACATACTGAATCGGCTCGCCACACAGATACCCAACCTTAAAGGACACGATTTCGTTTGCACGATTTTCGGTAATCTTATTGCAGATTTCGGGGCGAACGTCTTTGACACGGTTTCTGATTGGCTGGTCTCCACGGTAATACTTCCACAGGTAGTCAATCTCACTGCGGTTCAACTCGTGAGTAGCGAGAGCCTTACGGAGAACATCGACCACGTTTTCGTCCGTGATTTCTGTTACGCTGGTCTTGATAATGCGCCGACCGCTCATAAATCGTGTCTGACTTAGATACTTCGGCTTGCTCTCGTCAATTTGATGTGCCACGTTCCTTCCTCCTTTCTGCATACAAAAAAAAATGGGTGCATGACTGCTTGAGGTCTAAATTACCTCGTGCAATCATGCACCCATTCAAACTCGTTCTTTTTACCATATCATAATACCACAAGATATAGTAGAAGTCAATACGCTAACACACTATATGTTGATAATTATGTGGAAAGTGTGGATAACTCATACGACCTGTGTTACCACGGTCTCTGAAATACCTCAACCCTTGCGCCGGACAGACTTTGTGCGAACTCTGCCAACATAGCCATACCATCGGGAACATCATCGTGCTTGTTTTTACCAGCCACAGTGTAAGAGCCGAGCATATCCATCATACGACCGTAATCACTCTGACGTTTATACAGGCTATCGTCTTTGAACAGGCAGTGTTCCTTGACCCATGCACTGTTGACGATGATTTTTGTCTCCTTATTGGCAGTAGTGAACTTGGTCGTAATGCGAGTGATACCTCCACGCTTCTTGACCTCATTCTGCACCTTTTCGGCAACACGACCACCAGCGGAATTGCTCTCGAAACGGCACATTTTGACTTTACAGCGAAGCAGTATGTCCACCAATCGAGCGTCAACGATGTTCGGTAAGCTGTTATCACAGACACAATCGTCAATGTAGTAGTCATTACCGTACACATACGCCGCCGGGAGGAAAGCGTAGTCAGAACCCTTGTCCTTGGTATCACAAATACCGATAATAGCGTCCGGGTCTTCTGCCGGAAGCTCAAAATATCGGCGCAGTTCGTCCACATCGTAGAGCAGACCCTCACGCTCGATAGGCTGATTCATAAACAGAGCCTTGAAAGACGCTTCATCAAGGTTGTTCCTCATATCCTCGAAATAGTGGCGGCTGAATCCGACACCGTAGGTGTAATTGAAATTACTTTCACCGTCTGCGTCCAGTGCCGGAAGAACAATGAACTTTGCTCGGGAATCACCGCCGTACTGATTCTCCAATCGACCGATAACATCATGGACAGACCATCGGGTAGCGATATGGATTTCCTTCGCACCTTCCTTTTTTCGAGATTTAAGGTCATTGGTGTAGGCACTCCACAGCTTATCCAATCGCTCCTTGCTCATAGCTTCCTCAATGCCGGAACACAAGTCATCGGCGTAGAGGATTTTGTCACATCGAGTAGCACCAGTCAATGAAGCATTGATTGCTCGACAGGTGAGTGTGGAGAATCGGTGCTTCTTGTGAAGGTCAATGGTTTCCTCCTTGGAGTTCGTTGCCGCCATCTTTACTCCCGGGAACACATCAGCCCACAGGTACTCGCTGTCGGTGATAATCTGATACACACCGTCATAGAAGGAGCGTGTCAGCATACCCGAGTGAGCAGAAGCAAGGGACTGTGAATCCGGGAATCGACCCATGACCCACGACAGGAAGAAGATACCGAGCGTGGACTTACCAGTACCGGGCGGCATGGAAATCGTAAGTAAGTCCAGCCTATCGTCAATCAAATCTTGCATTGCCTGTACGACAGGGTGCATGACCTCACGGCGAGGGACATAGAACTTCTTGTCCGGCTCACGTTCCCATTCAACATAGAGCAGATAGCTTTCAAAATCAAAAGGGGCGGCGGCAAGCAGAACCTTCTTGTGAAGCATGAACAGGGAGCGAAGCTCCTTGTCTGTTTCAGACTGCGGAATCCGATTCTCGATAATGTCTGACAGCTTTTTCAGATACTCCACGGATAGGGGAATGTCTGTCTTCTGTGTCTCGAGACAGATATGGTATAAATCCTCATAGGCTCTTACCCCGGAGGGTGTCTTTTTGATTTGCCCGAGAATTTTTTCAAGTAACTCTTTCATAAATACCTCCAAACAAAAAGAGAGTGCGTCACCGTTCAGAGAATTAAATCTCTGTGCGATAACGCACCCTCGTCATTAAAATCTTTTTCTTCGTTTCCCTCGGTGGTGAGACCGTTCATTCATCTTCACAATCTCATAGAGTACCGCAAAGGGAAATATCAATATTGCCAGCACCCACATAGGCTCATTCCTCTGTCAATGGGATTTCGACTTTCTCGCCGCCGGACAGCTCCACCGATACGGTAGAATCATCGTCAAGCTCGAACAGCCACACCACATTAGCGGTCGTGCCGCTCTGCACATTGGAATCGCACTGCACATAGCCGTTGGTTCTGTCACCTGTTGGAACAAGCGGTGGCAATTCGACACCGTTTTGAAATGCTTTGACCGACACTTCATCAGCCGGAACAGCAGTTTCGGAGCTGTCGTTGGTGTACTGCGTATAGACAGCCACACAATCGTACTGCTCGAGAACAGTGAGCTTTTCTCCGCTGACATACGAGACCTTGTGTTGTGGTTCAGCTCCACACCCGGAGACCGCCAGCATAAGCACTCCGGCAAGCATAATAGATAGCATTTTCTTCATTTCTACACCTCCAATGGGAGAATCGGGGAGTGTACGCCCTGTACCCAGCCCATGTCTCCATATTTGTACTTACCCTCATAGAAGGGGCGGTTAGATAGGATTCCTCGAATGGTGGACGGCTGAAATCTCTTGCCTTTTCGGGTTCGATACCCACCATCGTATAGAATCTCGCAAATGTCCAGCAAAGAGGTGTGGTTCTCGTCATGCTCTCGGAATATCGTCTCCACGATAGGGCGTTCTTCCGGGTTTTGCATGAGCATACCGTCTACGCAGTAATAGCCATACGGCTTGTTGCCGCCGGAATACCCACCGCACTGTGCCTTGAGAGACCGCCCACGCCCGGTACGCAGAGCGATGTTCTTTCGCTCCTGTTCCGCAACGAACATCAGCAGAGAGCGGTAGATGTTGGCGAAATCATCACCCTCCGAGAAATGCTCCTCGGTAGACAACAGCTTCACATTCCGCTTCTCGAGCGTGTAGAAGTAATAGAAATACAATTTTGTGTCACGAGCAACACGGTCATTCTTGAACACAATCACAGCTTCATGTGCCGGGAGCTGGTCTGCATTGTAGAGAATCTTGTCCAGTTCCGGGCGATTATCCTTCGCACCGCTGATTGTATCGGTAAGCCAGCACACGATTTCAAAATCATTCCTGTTGGCATAATCAGAAATCGCCTGTTTCTGTACCTCGATACCGTATTTATCGTCCGCAGACTGTTCCTCCGTAGATACACGGATATAACCAATCGCTTTCACGAGATATTCACCTCCTCAAGTAGTAAAAGTAGTAGAAAATCAAAAATTGCGGTAACTTTTGCTATATATGCGTGTACTAAGAGGAAGTTACACGCAAAATGCTGTTTTCAACTACTTTAACTACTTCAATCCTTCTTTTCGTAGGTGAGAACGATGTTATAACCGAGAGCGTCCATCATTTTCACGAAGGTGTCGTTCACGATTCCACCATTCTTCTTGAGAACTCGGTTGATGTACTGCCCAGTAGTGCCGATTTCTTCACCCAACTGCTGTTGTGTCTTCCCAGCTTCGAGGAGCTTCACCTTTACATCAACTTCAATGTTATTTTTAACCATGTTTTTACCTCCTATATGTTGTTTGTGATACGAGTATAGCACGAGAAAGGGAGATTGTCAACACTGATAGGATAAGAAATTATCTTTTGTAAGGTCTTTTTATTTTTTGAGGATATTCAGCGTACTCCCTCGCCCGGTTTCGCCCCTTGTCAATCCCCCTCCGGGGGTGTCTCCACAGCCCCACAGAAGCCCACAGAACGCCCGGAACGCCGCCGGGGTACATCAACCAACACCAGCAAGAAAAACGCCGTAGAACGCCCACAGAACGCCCCACAGCGTACACCAGCCAAAACCGCACCGACACAGCACGAACCGAAGCACCGACACCGAACCCGGGCGGCTATTCAAGATTACACTTTACAGCAACCCGGACGAAGTAGCCGCCCACAGGGTAGCCCCAACGGAGACCCACAGACAGCCTCACAGACAGCCGGAACGCCGCCGGGGTGTAATGGGGTAGCCCCACAGACAGAAGCCGCCCACAGCGGCGCACAGGCGGCACAGAGGGCAACAGAAAACGCCCCGAGCCGAAGCCCGGAGCGTTTCGCCTTATTTATTCATTTTCAACAGGTCAGCGAAGACCACGAACGGAAAAATTAAAATGCAAAGTAAAATCAAATCTTTTCACCCCCTTATTGAACCGTAAAACGGCGGTATGTTGTCGGGGTGCTGTACTCTGTGAATAAATCCGGGTACACTTTACGGAAGCCGGAAGAATCGAACCGGGACGAAGTAACCGCCTTGTATGTCGCTTTGCTCGCTCCCTCTGTGACCGTCTCCCGGTCTCCCATGATTGCGAGAATGTCGGTTTTTATACTGTCGTTCATCGCTTCCAATTCTTCAATCAATCTCTTGTTTTCTCTGTACTCATTGCACAGCTTTTCAAATGCGCTCATATTATGCAACCTCCTTTTCGATGGTGTAAAAATCGCTATGTGTGCCGTGGTGTCCTGTGACGGTGAAACCGCACTTTTTCAGAATCGACCAAAAGCACGAAGAACCCACGCCGCCCTCAAAATAAGGGATAGCACCATAGCCCGCACCATAGCCAATAATAGAGCCGTTGGAGCGTCCACAGCTTGCCGTCTTGCTCTCGTCACTCTCACCAGCGGCAAGAGCGTTTTCTTTGTAGGTGTAAAGAAGCTGTAAAACGCTGTCGCACTGGTTCAGAGCTTCGGCAATAGCCGCCGATTCCTTATCATAACCGCAACCGCTCGCCGTTCCTGTGAATGTCCCGGCGTTGGTCATTGCTTCGGCGTGGGGATTGTAGCCCCATGTCCGAGAGCGTACCCAGTCAACCGATATAGACAGATAGGAAAGAGCCGGGGCGGTGGCTACTCGGTCAAGCTGTGCGAGCTGTGCGGCGGTCTTCTTGTCAATCTCTCGGAAAGCTCGAGCCGTGGCAAGCTCCACAGCCTTTTCTCGGGTGATTCTGCCGTTCTTGTACTGCTCCCAGCGTGTAGCGGTGCTGTACTCCTGTAAACCTCTGTCCGGGTCTCCGTGGTGTTCTGCCGCCCATGTCGGCATATATCCGTTAAGGATATAAAAAGCGGTGTTGTTCTTGCGGTTCTCGCTGTCGGTGATTACTTCGTTCTTGATGTTCTTATACTCTTTCATGGTGTGACCTCCTATAATTTATCCTGTGAAAATTGTTTCTTGTCTTGTTGTGATTATAAGATAACACAGCCGAGATTATTTGTCAATACATTTCAGATAAAAATTTATCTTTTTTGTGTTGCTTGAATCAAACGACCAAACCGGGCAACGTTCCAACCCGGGAGAGCGGCGGCGATTTCGCCCATATAATCAGCGGTGCGCCTGTTTTCTTGCCAACTGTCGGCGGCTGTCTGTCTGCCTGTGCCGCTTCCGTCTCCCTCGTATACTGTAATCAGAAGGGCGGCGGCTTTCGTGGCGGCGAGCCGTACCACATCACACCGGGCGGCTTCGCTGTCGATAACATTAAGCACGTTTGAAATCACCGCCACATCATACGACCCGGCGAGAACTGCGGCATTATGTTCCGGCGTTCTATTGAATGGGTCATAAATGGAGACCGCCGCACCGTAAACCCGGGCGGCTTCTGCGGCTGTATCGAACCGACCACCAGCCGCCGATTTTTGGGCGCTGGCTCGCCCCCCCCCCCGCCGATGTCTACAACCTTTTTCCCGGTCATAGCTTCAACGGCTCTTTTCATACTGTAAACCGCCGGGGCTTTCGTGCTGTTTATGCTGGTCTGTCTGCTGGTGAATCTCTGTTTCATTGTGAACCCTCCTATATTATCCAATTTGTGTTGTTTCTTATCTGAATCTGATTAGACATTAGCACAAATAAGATTAAATGTCGATACATTTCGGATAAAAAATTATCCTGTGAGGATTGAAATTTGCATTATATAGGAAGAAACCCGAAACAGCCGCCCGGGGTGCTGATTTGCTTTATTGCATTAAAGTGATAAAGAGGTGAGTGCCGTGTCCGGCTGATTTTCTGAAAATTTCCGTGAATTTTTGCATAGAAAAAGCCCCGGGAAATCCCGGAGCAGTTTCATAGTCGATAGTCGAAAGTCGATAGTCGCTCGGCTGATAGTCGGAAAGTCGGAGCGTGGGCGAAAGTCGCTTAGTCGCTCGTGTCCTCGTCAGAGTTGCTTGCTGAAAGTCGCTTCTGCTGGTCGCTTGCAATGTAGCGTTCTCTGATTTCATCAGCGGAATAGTCGTTGTCATTCTGCTGGTTTGGTGTGAGAACGTACTCGGTCTTGTCTTGGTAGCCATAGTTGTTCTTGCCGAGGAAGATACCAGCTACCGGGTTGACCTTGCCACTTTGCATATAGTTTTCCCACAAATTTTCGAGCAAAAAGTACGCCTTTTTTATTACGTCGGCTACCTCGGGCGGCAACGCAATCTTATATCCAGCCCCTCCACCCGGAATATCGTGTGTCACTGCATAAAGCCACTGTCTGTTGTGTCCGTTCAGTGCAATAGCCATACCCACAACCGTAGGTTTCATATCATACTGTGCGTACAAAGCAAAATAGTCGGAAAGTCGCTGTTGCACCTCCAACGGATTCTCCATGTCAATGTCCGGCATATTCATCAACTCCATATTGACGGAGAGGAACTTCGTGTTATCACCAGCTTCAAGCCCCGGAGCGATGTTTTCCGGCTTCAACCAGTTATTACCTCCTCGGGGCTTACCTTTCTTCTTAGGCTTCATTTCTTTCTTTCCAGTAGTCGCAACGGCTTTCGTTCCGACATTCTCCTCGCTGGAAACAGTCTCCTTAGTCGCAACAGTCTCCTCGGAACTGTCTGCTAACAGCTTATCTATATCCATTTCAGTCTCCTTTCTTCTTATTCTTATTGCAGTAGTAGAAGTAGTTGAAAATCGGTTTTTGCGTATAACTTCTATATATAGGGATTTTTCTATATAGAGGAAGTTACACGCAATACCTTGAGAACAGCTACTTTAACTACTGTAATAATAAGAATAACTCGTTCTTGTGAAAAGATTGTTTTTCAATCCTTTTCAGATAGTTTGGTAAATGTCGTTTTTGATAAATACTTATCCGCTTTGTGTTAAATGAAGTTTTTGCTCTCGTAGTAGTCAATCACTCGCTTAACCTCAACCGATTTCAGCACAACGATTCTGTAATCTTTGCCGCACTTCCTCTTAACCCAAAAGTCGTGTGCGGCTTCTGCGATAGAGCTGTAAGTAAGCATTTTCGTCTTGCTGGTACGCTGGTGAGGAGGGAGGTATCGGTAGTCTGTGCCATACAAAAACTTCCCGGTCTTAATGTTCTGAATCGCAAACATCGTCTACCTCCTTACCAGTACCTCCGAACGCTTCCTTGATACATCTGCCGAACTCTTTAAGAGCTACACCAGCAGAGTAGGCGGCAAATTCGAAAGTCTTCTCAATCTCGGGGTAACGACTGCGGACGTATTCAGCAAGTATGTCGTTTCGTGTCTTCATTTCCCAACTCCTCCTCAAGAATCTTTTCAAGCTCCCTCGTGCCGACAGCTTTCATGTAGGTATGCGGAGCTTTGACGGTAGATACCTTAATTGCACTCTCCTCGATATGAGCCTTGAGACGTTCCAGCAGAGAAGCGTTCTCCACCTTGACACCATGATTGAAAAGTCGTATCTCGTCCTTCTTGAGCCATTTCTGCCACTTACCACAAGCGGAGCAGTAAAGCCCGGTCTGATTGCCGTGTTCCTCGGTGAAGAACTCCTTGCTACCACATTTGCAAATCATATTCATAGTTATACCTCCCACCATGATTTGATACCCTTGCCGAGTTCGACAGAGAGTTTCGTGCTGATAATTCGGGCGTGTTCGTACTGTGCTTTCACGCCGGGAACAAAATACTCGGTTCTGCCATTCTCAATGTTCTTCCGATTCTGATTGAGAAGGTCAGCTTGGTACAGGTTCAAGAGCCGTACCAACTCCTGTTTTTCTGCTAACTGCATTACGATTCCTCCTTCAAGTCTTCCTTGAGAAGAAGCAGAAGCTCCTTCAAATCAGCGAGGGTGAATCCTTCCTTGTTACAGGTGTTGGTTCGTCCCAAATGCTTATACCAGTTGATAATTGTGCCGCTGTCACGATGAATGATATAGAACTCGTCTTCCCAACGATAGAGAAGGAAGTTGTCGGTGTTCTGTGGATAACCGCACATCACATCAATGTCTATGATTTCATCATCGGTGAAAACTTCTCCGAACACTTTGCAGAAATCGTCTCTGTCAAAGTGATACTGCGGAAGGGTTTCGAGATATTTGCTCATTACAGCACCTCCTTCAATTTCAGACCACAATAGGTTGCATAACCACTCGAGGTCGATTTCCTGTCAAACCACTCCGGGTGACGCTCCATTTCAGAATTAAACTTACGAGCCGACAGGATATAAGCACCCTCGGACTTCGCCCAAATCTTGAAAGCGTTGTACAGGTCTTTCGCCTTGATAACGGTTGGCGAGCTTTCCTCCGGGACACGCTCACAGCGATTCTCGAGGAACTGCAATACGAGGTCGTTATCACGCTCGTACTTGGTGACAACCGATTTCAGACTGCCGCTCATTGCAAGTCCACGTTCCTTGTAGTGGATATACCCACGCACCAACCACATGAAAATGCCGCTCATGCTGGACTGCTCACACAGCTCGTCCTTGAGGTGGGTGTCCTGTTCCTCCGGGGAGAAGTGGCGGTTGAACTCGACCACCTTGATACGCTCGGAAGCGAACAGGGACTTGTCTGTCACCATCGGAAGGTCGTTACAGGAAAGCCATAAGGTGAACTGCGGCTTGAATGTGATTGCCGACTGATACAGCGCACGAGCGGAGATTTCCTCGCCGCCTGTAAGCTGTTTGATTTTCTCCTCGTCCAGCTTGCCGTATTCGTTGCTCTCGGACATTGTGACGAAGCGTTTGCCCTTCAATCCGGCGAGGGTAGGACTGGCGGCTTCTGCGTCCTTCTGACGGTCTCCACGGCAAATCATACCGACCGGGGCAACCTTGGCATAGTCACCGAGCATAGTCTCGATGGTGTTGAGCAGAGTAGACTTACCGTTACGAGTGGTCTTACCATGAAGAATGAACATACACTCCTCATTGCTCATACCCAGCATGGAATAACCCAAAGCTCTTTGAAGGAAGTCTGCCTTGTCCTCGTCATTCTGTGTGACCTCTTTAATGAACTTCTCCCAGCGTTTACACTTAACCGTCTTGGAGATAGTGTGGCTAAATGCTGTCTGCATGGTGAGAAAATCGTCCCAGCTATGTTCCCGGAAGGAGAAGTCTCGAAGGTCGTATGTACCATTGAGACAGTTAATGAGATAGGGGTCTGCGTCAAACTGCACAGCAGAGATACGAAGCTCACCTGTTGCGTCCTTGAGGATTCTATCTCGCATACGCCTGTCACCCATCTTATTGACGAACCCGGTGTAGGACTTTCGGGTATCATCGTCCTCGATTTCTCCGCAGTAGAGAATCATCAAACGAACGAAATCTTTAATCTTCTCGGACACGAGAATTGCTCCCTCGTCCTTACGCCATGCTCCCTCATGATAGGTGTACCAGCTCTTGTGTTCCGGGCAGTAGCGAGCTTCGTGAGAGTAGAGCAAGCCGAACAGGTTTGCCATACCCATTTCAGACCATTCAAAGCCGCTGGAAGTCTCGTCAGCCTTTTCCGGGTGATACTGCTTAATCAGATACATTTTCGAGGATAAGTCCTCGTCCATAATGACACGACCGTTGCGTGTCTCGAAAAGCTCTTGCATTACTTATCACCTCCCAGCAGAGTAATCGCCAAATCAATAAGGTCTGACAGGCGGCAACGGATTTCATAGAATCCGAAAGAGTGTCCGTCCTCATAGGCACGATTCCAAATGGCTTCCGCTTTCTTGCGAGAGAGCCTGTGACCCACCTCATACTGAATCTTTTCGATAATCAGATTGTAGACGGAATCTCGAGCCTTGTTCTTCTCGGTGTTGAGCCGAGCGACTTCACTCTGATACTTCTTGTTATTCAATTCGACCTGTTCTCTGTTCCATTTTACAGACTGGTCTTCATCGAAAATATGATTGCCGGGGACTTTTTGCAACCCAACCGGGCGGCACGACATTCGGTTCATAATGTCGAACTCATTCTGAATGTCTTCCCAGCTCATATCAGCTCCTTTACCCATATCCATCACCTCGCCATTACCTTATTGAGAAGGTCTTCGTAGAGGTGCTTGTAAAGATTCCTCTCGACCGTTACAGAGTTGTCAACAGGCTCACCATCGACCACAGGAGCGGCGATACCGAGTGAGCAGAGGATTCCAGCATTGACACCCTCCATTTCCTTATCGGTACAGGTACGGACGAAATCGCCCAGCCTGTCCTTATTGACCGTGTAGATGGTCTCACACAGAGCGGTCGAAGGAATCTTGCACAGCACCTCTGCATGAGTAGGCATGAGACGCTTTTCCTTTGTGGTGAGATAGACCACCTCGACAACATCTGCGTGTTCATTCAATTTATCAGAGGAGACAACGATTGCTGGTCTTCCCTCTGTATTACTCGGGTCTGTGGCGTAGCACTTGGAGTTGGAAATGTAGAAAATATCTCCTCGCTTCGCCGGGACGTTCTTATTCATGTAATATGCCATTATTTCTTACCTCCCATAACTGCGATTGCACATTTCTGTTTGTCCTCCAACCACCACGAACACTGCTCGGTTACGCAGAAAACAGGCTGTGTGCCAATTTTCACGGTGTTATTCTCGTCTACGACAGTGTTAGTCGTGAGGAGAGGACAGATTTTGTTCTGTTCCATTTTCTGATAACCTCCTATATTTTCCGCAGTAACACTTTGAGGATTTACACCTCAAAGTGTAGCGGCATTGATTATGTAGAGGGCAAGCGTGGCAGACACATCTTTTCTTACAGTTTTCACATCTTGTCTGCACGACATTCACCTCCGTTCTTTATTGAACTCGCCCCACAAGGGGGCGAGATTTTAGGATAAGAGAAAGACCGGGCGAACGCCAAGAGAATCGGAAGCGTCGTAGTAGGTCGCACCACCGTCGGTGACGACACGGGCGAAAATGGAAGCGGAATCCTCAACCTTGTTCTGCAACCAGTACCATTCCCATGTACCTGTCTCCGAGCCTTGGAAAGCGATACGCTCACGGCGGTTCTCCATGCCGTAGAAGCGTCTCACAGATACAGGCTCGTCCTTACCGTAAGGGTTCTCTCCGAAGATTTCACGCTCGGTAGGAATACGGAGCATATCAAAGCAGTTCGTCTGACCTACTCGCATACCAACCATGCGACCCTTGATTTCCTCCGGGAAGGTATCGAGGATTTCCCCATTCAGAGTGTGGCGAAGGTCAGAGTTGAAGTAGCTGATTTCCATACTACCCATTCTGTCCGGGGTCTTGAACATCGGCTGTTCGTCCTTGAGACAGTCAACAGTGATGAACAGCATACCGTTCGGGGTCTCACGAATGGCTTTCGCCTTAACCTTCTCCCCGGTGGTGAGTGTGAAGGAGATAATGTCTCCCAGTTCAAACAGTTCAGTGTCAATAGTCATGTTTCTCATAACTTCCATGATAAAATCCTCCTTAATCTTTATTGGATAAGTTTTTGTCTTGCTGTGATTATAAGATAACACATACAAGATTGAATGTCAATACCTAAAAGATAAATTTTTATCTTTTCTGTGCAAGTTATCGTCTTCTATGTTTAAGTGCTTTTCGCACTCCCTCGGAGCGTTGCTCGTATAGCTCACTGAATCGCCTATGTTCCTCACGAATGACTTTCTTTTCTTCCTCCCACAGTGCCTTTTCGTATAGGTACTCGGGACATACACCGTGACAGCCGGGGTGTCGCTTCGGAGCAACGCAGTCCTTACAGCATTTAATCTTCATCGCTTGTACCTCGTGACGCTGTTGCAGATAGTTCGCAACTCGTTTCGGTCGAGAGGTGGGTCACAGGCAACCGTATTGGCGTACAACAGCTCCTCGTAAATCTGTGACTTAGAATAGCCTTGATTGTGGAGCATACCAGCGAGGGAGGTGAGACAGATATTGCGGCTTCCGTCCGGGATTCTCGGATAGACTGGACGGAGCTTCACACGCCCATTCACGACAGGTTCTTCCCATACAGGGGCGTATATCTTGTCTCGCCCAACAACCACCTTATCGGAGGTCTCTCGGACTTCCGGGAAGTATTTCTCCACCACATAATCAATCGCTTCTTGGTTCTCGATGATTTCTCGGTAGAGAAGGGTGTTCCCGGTCATAATGAAGTAGCGAGCCGCCTTGTAAATCTCCACACCAGCAAGATTGTTCTTGCCTTTGAAGGGGAGAGTTCCACGGAGTAGGATATGGAATCCACGCCCACTCCGGGATTTCTCCGTATAGCTGTGGCACTTACCGACAATATCAGCCCCGAGGACGCTCATAAGACCGTCTTCATCGTACCCCTCGTCAATATCAATCCCGACATACCCATTGTCCGCAAACACGAAACCACAGTAGTCGTAATAGTGCTGGTTGTACGATTCGAGAGCAGTCTCGAAATCAGACCATGTTTCCGGGTTGGTGGAGGAAGCGGCTTCGTTCTCCCATGCTTTCATAGGGACTTTGCTTCCATCATTCGCACACACCCACTGGTCGAGTTTCTTTAATTCCTCGGGAATATTGTCATAGTAAACCACGCCGCTTTGCCACCTTTCTTTCCAGCTCATTTACGAGCTTCCAAACGCTGTCCTGTGAGATACCTTTGGACTTCGCCAACTGATAGATATTGTCCGGGACGGTATCGCCCTCACGATAGATATACAGGAGCATTGCTCGGTCATTATCGGAGAACGACTTGAGTGCGCTGTCGCACGCCGCCCAGTTATGTTTGTCTGCTTCCGAGTGGAACTTCGGTCTGTCGTGTCGAGCATAGAATCGCAGACAATGATTCACATACTCGGAGTAGAAAGTTCGGCTCATTTACTTGCCCTCCTTCATTTCCCCATACATGGAACTCAACTGGGCTTTCTTTGCTGTCTTCTTGACCTCAACACCCTCGAAATACCACTGGTTATCAATGCAGATAGGGTAGTCCGGGTTGTCAGATTCCACCAGCTTACCAGTGTCAATGATATGCTGTGCCGCAGACACGGAGAGGTTGTTCTTTACGAAGTCCTTCCCGGTGCGGAGCAGAGCGTTCACTCTGCCGTTGACGTTCTTCAACTTATACATTGTGTATAACCTCCTTAAATTCATTGTTCAGAGCTTCCACATCGACATTGCAAAGCTCCTTGAGTTTGTAGCGTTCCGGGTAGGTATCGTCCATTTCGTAGACCTCCCTCATGTGAATGTGTTCCTTCAACATATCCCGGTAGAATCTCTCGAGACGCTTCTTACCGAACCCGAGGTAAACATGAAGCGTCCACAGCACCATTGCGTCAATGTCGAGAGAATAGGCTTCGTCACGCTCGAGAATCTGTCGGTCGATTTCGTGGATTGCCGCCGCTGTCGCTCTTTCCTTGGCTGACTTCTCCGCATGAGAGACCATGTGGTCGAAATCACTGACTTTCAGATTCAGAGTGGGTTCTTTTTGTACCTTAATTCCGGCTTTCTTCTGCCTACGCCGTTCAGCTCTGTTCATTACCCACACCTTCCTTCAAGAGCGAACCATAAGGGAGGGTGAGAATCCAATCGCAGAACATACGCCACTCGTCCAGCTTGTGACCTCTGCGATATTCCAGCATATTCAGAAGGTTTTCGTAGGTCATAGTGACCGTTCGCTTCTGATTGAAAGAGGAGGGCAAAAGCTGAATCATATTCCACCAAAACTGCTTGCGCTCTACATCGGTGAAATCACCCTCGCTTACGAGCCTGTTGTAATCGTTGTACCAGCCACGATTGTTGTTAAGCTCGTTAATCACAACACCGAGAATCGCCTTGCTCGGCTCGTCCAAATGCTCACAGGAGAAGCCCTCGAAGGTGAACTCCTTTGCCTGTATCTTGTGCATGGTGGAACAACTATTAGCTGTCGTACCGACCTTGTATGTATCGAACTCCTTCCACCAGTAGAGAGGAGCGGTAATATCCACCGATACGAAAATCTGACGGAGGAACTTACGGTGAGGTGCGCCGCCACGAATGAGCCGGGTCATAAGGTCTTTATCATTGTCACCGATTGCATAGCACTCATACGGAGTACAGTCATGCTCCTTCGGGTGACAGATACCTTCTCGGTCGATGATTCCACACTTGCCGCAGTCAACCGCCGGGTAGCTGTCGGAGCGTTCCCAGCTATTGAGGGGATTTCTCATTCCTCGGATAGCGTGTTCCCAGCCCCATACCTCGGGTTTCTCAAATTTAATCATCGCTCACTCCTCCTTAATAGCGGTTCTTGGCTCGAGACAGGCTTGCCATCTGACGCTTCATCATGTCCTCGTAAAACTCGTTGCTCGGGTTATCCACCTTGTAGCAAGGGCGGTCTCCGAAGAACACACAGTAGGTGTCAGTGGTCTTCTCATGTACGATGGTGGTGTATTCCTCGGTCATAGCTGAACCAGCCATAACAGGCTCACCAGTTTCGGTCACATCGAACCCGGTACAGGTGCTACCCCAAATCTGTGAGAAACACTCTACACTGAAATCGAGGTAGACTTTCTTGCGGCTATCATTCTCCTTAATCTCGGCAATCTTCTGAACGAAGTCCGGGTCATGGGCGAGAGCCTGTTGTGCCTTATAGAGCAGAAGCTCCAAATTCGGGATTCTTGCCACCATATTTCACACCCCCTCTACATGAGAAGCGAGCATATCGGCGTGGTGTGTCCATAGAACATTTGTATATTTATGCACTGCTCGTGTATAATCGTTCCACTCGGACTTATCGAAGAAAGCTCCCATGTGATAGCGAATACACATGATTTCCTCCTCGGTGAGCTTGAAATACTGTGCCAGCACCATAACCGACTTATCACCGTGACCCTTGAGCAGAGTGTCCATAGCGTATTCCCACTTGAAATCGTCTCTGATTTCCTCGCCGCCGAGAGTTTCAGCAATGACCGGGTGCTGGTAGTTGTCCATCTTACAGAGGTCGTGGAACATACCAACCAGCAGAGGTGAGCGAGGGTTCTGCCAGTCAAGACGGCACTCCTCCGTGAGCTTCTTGAGGTGGCGAGCTACCATGTAACTGTGGTCGAACAAACCACCCTCGTAATTGCCGTGATACTTGGTGCTTGCCGGAGCGGTGAAGAATCCCTTCTCTAACAGGTCTTTCTTGACCTCCGGGGGAACAATGTCACCCATGAGGTTATTGAACTTCTCAATACGTTCTGCCAGTGTCATACGTCACCCTCCTGTCTGTGAAGACTGCGCTCTTTCTCAAACCCATTCGGGTAACGGTTGCGGAGCTTGTCTACGTTCATCTGTAACACCGTCTCGAGGTCGTAGCCGATAGCGTGGGCGGTAACTGCGAGATACCACGCCACATCGCCCAGCTCTTTTGCGAGGTGAGCTTTGTCCAGCTCGTGACCTTGGAAGCGGTACTTCTTAATCATGTCCACACATTCGCCGGATTCACCAGCAAGCCCCATAACACCGTTGAGCAGAATCTCGTCATTGTTCGGGTGGTTCATGCCAGCCGCAGTGCGGAGAGCTTCGGTCTGATACTCATTGATTGTCATGCTTTTCCTCCTGTGATTTCGCCAATTCGAGATACTTCTTCAAGTACCAATCGGCTTTCTTAATGTCCTCGACACCGTTCTTATTCCTGTGTCGGTAGATGTATTTGAGAGCATTCCAAATTCCTCTATCCTTGGTTTCCTCCCAAAAGAAGTTTGGGATTGCACCATGAATACCGCCATACCCGAGTGTCACAGGACACTCACCGATGTTCAGATTGAACTTGCCTTTGAAAAGCTCACTGTCTGAAATGGAGAGGTCATACATTCTATCGAAGAAAGCGAAAACCTCGGGTGGTATGTACTCTTTTCGCAGATTGTCCGGGTACACATACTTGCGTTCATCATCGTGCGGCTTCTTGGTTGCTTTCAGCATTGCCGCAGTCAGTTTGGCGTTCGTCATACCCATTGCCTTGACTTCATCAAGACCAGCCAGCCGACCGAGGTTGATTTTGTTCTTCAAGTAGTCTTTACGAATGTCAATCAGTCTCTCGGCGGTATCAACGTCATGTTTGCAGTAGAACTCCGTCTCGGCTTTTTCCTCCGGGGTTAGAGGACGGTCAATGTCAAACGGTACGCTGGATTCTTTAACCGACATACCGAGGTGTCCTTCAATAGCTTTAAGAGATAGCCCCTGTTGCGTATCGTCTCGAATATCCACATTACTGAAACGGAAGTAGATACCATCGAGAAGCGGACACTGCCAGCCTTGCCCTCCGGCAATAATGAAATCGTTGACCTTTTTAATTTCCTCCGGGGCAAACCCGGCGGCAATCGCTTTGATGATGTACTGGTCGTAGTGTTTCGAGTTGAAACCGACATAGATACAATCATCGAACAATGCCATTTTCAGAGCTTCATTGTCGTTCCAAATACAGGTGTAAACGCCTGTTTCCTTATCCTTGAGGGTTACGAGCCAGTCATAGGCGAAGACCTCACAGTCATAAGAAATCAATCGCATGGGCTTGACCCTCCTTCCTTTACGAAGTAACAACCGTTCTTTCGATAGGTCGTACATCGCTTCTTATAGGACTTCACGAGGTAAGCTATATCGTCCACGAAATCGTAGGCGATAGGGTCTGACTTTCCCTCGAAGGTACGAGCGATACGCCCGATACTCTGTGTCACCACAGCATAGTCCTTCTGTGGGGAGGTGAGGTACAGACGCTCCAACCGTGGTACGTCCAGCCCTTCCTTCGCCAGTGAGTAGGTAGCAAAGAGGTATTTCTTCTTGCCACTCCTCATGTCCTCAAGAGCCTGTTCTCGTTCAGCCTTGCCCTTTTTGGTTGTCATTTTGCCGCTTATCATCACAGCGTCCTTCTGCATATCAGCCGGGAGAAGACTTATCAATGTTTCGAGATGATTCAGCCTGTCCGACAGAATCAGAGAAGGTCTCTGCTCAATGGAATCTGCAATGAGCTGATTCCGGGCGGCGTTTTCGGTAAGATAGGTAATGAGCTTGGTGTAGTTCAGCGTTCCGTCCGTGTTAAGGGCTTCTCGGCTTATCTGCACCCCTGTACCCACAGGGTAGATACCTACCTTCATAATCTTGTCAGCCACAGCTTCGTCCGGGACTTTGTAGGCAACCTCACCAACAAGGGCGTAGGTAGCTTTAATCATTCCATCTGACCTGTGTACCGTTGCTGACAGACCGTATTTGTGTCGTGCCGATAAACTGTTCAGCACTTTTTGATACTGTGTCACGGCGGTAGGACTGCCGCTGACCCTGTGTACCTCGTCTGTGATTATGCAATCCCAGTAGTCCCGGTACTGTGCGAGGTCGAGCTTGCACATGGTCTGAATCGTAGCGAAGGTGATTCCCTCACCGAGATTGACTTTTCCTTCCGTGATAGTACCCATGAGGTCTTCGCTCATATAGAGCTTGGCTCGTTCCTTACTCTGTTTGATAAGGTCGAGTGTGTGGCAGAGCCATAATGTACGCCGTCCCAGCCTTGCGGCGAGGGCAATACCCATCTGCGTTTTACCGCTTCCGGCGGCACTCTGTAATATCCCATACTGGGCGGCTACCATTGCTTGTACGGCGGTTTCTTGGTAGTCATAGAGTGGAACATCAGCGTTATAATTCACCTCCACAGGGGCGGCAAATTCGCTCAAGAACAGTGCCTTATCTGATATGTCCTTCGGTAGTAGTCGGAGTGTTCCAAACGGAAGCACCAGCGTTGTTCCTCGGGTCTCATAGAGTGACAGGACTTTCGGCGTGTTTCCGAGCCATAGATTCATGCGAGATTTCTTCGCATATTCCGGGTTTGGTATGGTGAGATTTCTCTTACACCACAGCACCATTTCCGGGGTAGGGTTCTCGACTGTCAGTGTGTTTGAGACTTCAATCAGCATTTCTTCAACCACCTTTCCAGTGGCGTTCCATACTCTCGAATGTCCGTCAGATTCAGAGTTGACTTCTCATAGGAGAGAGCCACCATTGAAAAGTGAGGAATCATAATGATTTCGTCTTCAACCTTGAGTGCGAACCAGCCCTCGCCATTTCCACAGGCTTTCCATGTTTCCATAGCAAAGTGCTGATTTTCTTCCACTCTCGAGAGAGGGAATCGGTTGTTTGAACACACCTTACAGTCAATGAGGTACGCCGTTTTGCTTTTAACAGCGATAACATCTGCTGGTTGCCCGGCGGCGTTCTGCGCCATGTTGTGACACCAAAATCCGTGCTGGAACAGTAGCTCACAGAATTCGGTCTCAAAACTGTTACCGATTTTTCGGTTAGTAGCCATGTTCTTTCAGCACCTCCTTGACGGTCGAGTGAACGTCTTTATCGTCCACATAACTGTCAAGGTCTCGAATGAGTTCTGAAAGCTGTTCTATCTGATTCTGATAGTAATTCGCACAGTCCATACCCATGTGCTTATCAATCAAATCCTCAAAATCCTTCGGGGATAGGATTGTTTCGGGTCTGCCGTTACTTAGCGTCAGCATTTGTGGCATTTACATTCACCTCCTGTTCATACTTTTGCATGAGAGCAAGAACGCTCTCACTGTATGAGGTGGATTTGATACCGTTTTCCCATGCTTTCTTAGCACCGTAGTCACCCATGTTGTATGCCATCAGAGCTAAACCGTAGTCATTGTAGTTCTGAATGTACGAACCAATGACCTTGATTCCACAGAAAACATTCTGATATGGGTCAAGCATATCCGCTGTTCTGTATTCCTCTGCCAGCCATTCGTGATTGATGGTGTTAATCTGCATGAGACCGTAATCCCCGGTCTTACTAACCACTTCCGGGTTGAACTTGCTCTCTTGGTCTATCATTGCGATAACGAGTGACACCGGAACATTTTCGTCCGCACACACCTCGTAGATGTATCTCTGCAAGCTGTGTGAAAGTGGTACATCGAAGTATGTAACTTCTTCGGCAACCGGGAGGGAATCGGCTTCGTAGGAAGGAACTTCAACCGTCTCCGTTACGGTAACTTGTTTCTTCGGAGCGGTAGCTCGTCCTACGACAAGACCACCGATAAAGCCAATCAGTACCAGCGTACCGATGATGATATATGCTTGAATCACAGCGAGTTTATGTCTGTTGATTCTTTTTGTTTTCGTTCCTCTACATTGCGTAGCCATTTCTGAAAATCCTCCTCATTCTTAGGGTCTGCGTAAAACTTTGTGATGATACCCACTAAGGGTCTTGCGAGGTCATTTACCTGTATTTCCGACAGGTTCATTCATTCTCACGTTCCTTGAGAATTTCCTCGCAAACAGCGAGAATCTGCTTTGCCTTGGGATAGGTATAAACCCCTCGGAGAATACTTGACATCATAGGCGGCTGAACTGCATAACCTCGCTTCTGCAATTCCAGTATCATGTCTACCTGTGTCATTCCCACGTTTGCCATTCTCTCTTTAATGTCCACGAATCTCTTACCTCCTTCACGATATAAATTCTTGAAATCAGAATTGCTATTGACAAATAGGCGAATTATTGTTATTATTCTTATAAGACCATCAATAACTATAACTTCCCGAAAACTGCCATTTTCGAGAGGTCGCTTTCTTATTGTCAATTCGCATTTTCCGAACTTCATGTTCTTATTCTAATTCTTATTATGCGAATTGTCAATAGGAAAATTCGGTTTTTACGAATTTATTTTTTTGCAGAGGAGGAATCACTATGACATTCGCAGAGAATATCAATCGTATCTGTGCTGAAAAAGGCACGAATCTGACCGCCATTGTCAAAGCTGTTAAGGGTTCAAGTTCTTTCGCAACGGCTATCAACACCAAAGGGTCATTACCGAAGGAATCCGAAATGCTGGAAATGGCAAAATTGCTTGAGTGTTCCGTCATGGACTTCTTCGCAGACGAGGAAGACTTACCCGAGACCAAACCAGCCAACGAGGACGAGGAGGACATTCTTCGTATCTACCGAGGACTGTCCCGGCGAGCGAAGCATGAGTTCATGTCTATGGCTTATGAATTTGAGAACCGTGAGGAACTTGAGGGGGATAAGGGAACAACTGCGGCAGTGTGATAAGGTCATTCCCTTCGCTTTGATATATAGAAAGAAGATATTGGAGGTGAGACTATCAAAGCGGTAATATATGCTCGTTACTCGAGCCACAACCAACGAGAAGAATCAATCGAGGGACAGCTTCGTGAATGTCACGAATTTGCTCTCAAGAACGACTTTATTGTCGTAGACGAATATATCGACCGGGCTATCTCCGGCAAGACAGACAACAGACCGAGCTTCCAGCGGCTTATCAAAGACAGCGAGAAGGGGCATTTTGACGCTGTGATTATGTACACCCTCGACCGCTTCGCCCGAAACAGGTACGACAGTGCCATTTACAAAGCAAAGCTCAAACGTAATGGTGTGAAGATTTTCTACGCCAAACAACCAATGCCGGACACCCCGGAAGGAATCATTCTTGAATCCGTCCTCGAGGGCTATGCGGAGTATTACAGCGAGAACCTTGCCCGGAGTATCAAGCGAGGTATGAAAGAGAACGCTCTCCACGGTATCGCTATGGGAAGTCCTGTGCTTGGTTATAAGATAGGAAATGACCGTCAGTATGAGGTTGACCCAGTGGGTGCAAAAGCCGTCAGAACTATCTTCACGATGTACGCAGAGGGCAAGTCCAAAACGCAGATTGTAAACTGGTTGAATGAGCATGGGTTCAAGACCTCCCGGGGAAATGCTTTCAATAAGAACAGCTTGTCCCGGATTCTGCGAAATGATAAATACATCGGAGTGTACCGATACGATGATGTAGTCTTGGAGGACGCAGTACCTCCTATCATCGACAAGACCTTGTTCAATAAGGTACAAGCAACCTTCCGGCACAACTACACAGCCCGGGCAAAAGCCAAAGCTATTGAAGACTATCTACTCACTACAAAGGTCTTCTGCGGTCACTGTGGAGAGCCTATGGTGGGTGAGAGTGGCACTTCAAAGACCGGGAAAGTTCACCATTACTACAAGTGCGTGAATCGTAAGAGGAAGCATAACTGCGAGAAGAAGGTCGAGAAAAAAGAATGGCTCGAGCGGATTGTCGTTGAGTTCACGGTGCAACAGGTACTCACCGATGAAAACATAGAAAAAATATCCACTCGAGCTATGGAGCTGATTGAGAAGGAGCTTCAAGACACCTCCATTCTCATAGGTTTACAGGAACGATTGAAGGAGACCAATAAGAGAATCAAGAACCTCATGTCTGCAATAGAGCAAGGCATTATCACACCAACAACGAAGGAACGTCTTGAGGAGCTGGAAGAAGAACGCAGAGACCTCGAAGGGCAGATTGCCCGGGAGGAAATGAAAAAGCCCCTCTTGACGAAGGAGCGAATCATGTATTGGCTCGAATCGTTCAAGAGGGGTGATATAGAAGATGTTGAGTATCAGCGGCGTATCATCGACACGCTTGTCAACTCGGTTTATGTGTACGATGATGGGGATAAAGGACGCAAGCTCGTGCTGACTTTCAACATTTCGGGGAACAATACGCTCACTATCTCGAGTTCGGATATTGAGCGCACAGCTCCACTATCAAAAAAGTGCCTGAAATCTTAGAAAATAGTTGATTTTTCTGGGGTTTCAGGCATTTTTTATGGTTCGGATATTTGTTGAAATTATATTGTATTTGTCAAATAAATGCACTTTTTTGTCATGGATTTTGTCATGACAAATTTAAGGAATATTATTGAATAGTTCATATCCAGATTTTGTCAAAGAAACAGGATATGGAATAGTGACCGGATCAAAGGACAATCGGTGGAAAGACCTATACTTATTATGAATCCACGCAGAAACAGCGTCAAATGGAGCGGCAGATCAGAGCCACCAAGAGAGAAATCGAAGCAACAAAAAGTATCGGCGGCGATGCACAGGATTTGCAGAATAAATTGCGTGGACAGATGGCAGATTACAAAAGCTTTTCAAAGGCTGCCGGGTTGAAAGAACGGGATAATCGACTTAGAGTAGAGAGTGGAAGCAGTACTCTGAAATCTACAAAGGCATATCAGAATGCTGTTAATATGAAAAATGCCGGGGCACTTTCAAATAAAACAGATCCGTTTGGTAGAAAAAGGGAAAAACATGCAATAAGTTATTATGAAGAAATAAGAAATCGAAGAAGTGATTATGTAATAAAACGGATATCTAAAAATGGTGGGGTTTCTGAAAAAGCTGCAAAGAATATATATGAACATGTATTTGTGGAAAAACATATATTTGCAGATGGTACAGAAAGACAATTTGATCCGGATTATGATATGTCTGAGTCATTTCGAAGAATTTTAGAAGGAAAAAATATAAAACCACATGATATCACAATGTTGAGACATGAAAATCTTGAATTAAATCTCATGAAGAAGTACAATATGGTGCATGAGGATGCGCATTCTCTGGCTGAACAAAAATATAACTATAAAAAAGAATTAGATGAATTTCTGGAAAGGATAGGTGGTTAAATGCTGCTTTTAAAGTTGTTGGAAGAATCAGATTCAGAAGTAGTGTACAGCTACTTCCCTGAAAAGAAAAAATACTTTGGAACTGTAAAAATTAATAAGATAACAGGAGAGATTATTGATGTTCAGACAGCAGATAATGACTTGCATAAGCGGTACATGCATCATGCAGTATCTAAAATTATCAGTTTTTGTGAAAAAGGTGATTTTCCAAAAGAAGAGATGGTTTCTTGGTATTGAGTGTAAAAGGCAATAGAGATAATAAATTATAAGCCAAACATATGTTTGTTTTATGTTGCTAATATGCAAAAAATATCATATAATACCATTAGGGGTGATATATTGAATCCTAGTAGATTTATCTGGTATCCTTGTCCGAAGTGTGGAAGCCACCTTTTGGCAATCAATAAAGATACCGAGGTTAAAAATTTGCCGTGCAAATGCAAGCACTGCAAACGAGAAAGTTTAATAACGATAGAGCCGATTAGTCAAGTCTTAAATTAGGACTTGATTGATTGGCTCTTTTTAATGCCACAGATTGATGTAATGGCAACATAAAGGTTTGCAGAGTGGCAATTTTTTTTCTGCAGAAGATAATCAGGCCATCAGCAGATTTAAGAAATCATAATAGCGAGATTTCAAGATAGTGCAAGGAAGAAAACGAAGCGGTTATCATTACTGTGAATGGTTCGTCTTTCACCTCACGTTGTCCACTAAAAGTGGTGGAAACGAACGGTTGTCCAACCGCGCACATGAAGGAAAAGTGTGGCTCGGGTAAATTAAGAATAGATTCAGCTGTGCTTGAATCAGACCCGAAATTGAAAAGCAAGAAAGAATGCAGTGGGAGAAAAAGGATAATTAGAAAATTTGTTTGAAGAACAGCATTTTTTAGGTGTAATGATAGAAAGTTTCTGTTATAATAATACCATGGCATTGATGGGAAGGAGGCGATTTTATGCCAGCAGTAAATGTTAATATTCAGCCGGAAATAATACGTTGGGCGTTAAGCCAGACACAGAAAGAAAAACTTGGCGATACGTTAATGAACAATATTATTCAGTGGCTTAATGGCACAAAGACTCCTACCTTTAAACAGATAGAGGATTTTAGTAAAAAAGCGAATATTCCTTTGGGGTATTTCTTCCTACAGACACCTCCTGTAGAGCAGATGGAACTGTTGGAATACCGGACAGTTGACAGTATTCAGCTTGTAAATCCAAGCCGTAACCTAATAGACACAGTTCACGAAATGGAAAATATTCAGGACTGGATGAAAGATTACAGGCAGGAACTAGGGTTTGAGGTACTTCCGATAGTGGGATGCATGAAGGATGTCAGGGATGCTCAGTCAATTGTGGACAGAATCCGCAAAGACTTGGAATTAGACACAACATGGTATGAGAAATGCAGAAATTCCAGAGAAGCATTTGGTTTTATCAGAGGACAGTTGGAGACATGCGGCGTTATTGTGATGATGAATGGTGTCGTAGGCAAGAATACACATAGGGCATTGGATATAAATGAGTTCAGGGCATTTACGATGGTAGATGAATGGGCACCTCTTGTTTTTATCAATGCGGCAGATTCTAATGGAGCACGTTTGTTTTCGCTATTACATGAGGCTGCTCACGTTTGGCTTGGGGTAGACGATTTGTATAATGACAGACATAATCGCATAAATGGTGTGAGTGCCGTAGAAATCATGTGCAATGCAGTGGCAGGCGAGCTGCTTGTGCCAAAATCTGTTTTTCTGGGTAAATGGGACGATGATGAAGAAGATATTTATGCGGTTATTACAGAACTGGCAGGATATTTTCGATGTGGTGAAAGTGTGATTGCAAGGAAGGCATTAGACTGCAAAAAGATAACAAAGGATATATACAATAAAATAGTGCAGACGGCAATCGACAATTATAATCAGATGAAAGAGAATCGGGAAAAATCTGGAGGAAACTATTACAACACAATGGGTTCTCGTTTAGATGGGAACTTTGTAAAAGCATTATGCGAGAGTATTAGTATGGGAAGAACTTCTTATACGGAGGCGTATCGTCTGACCAACACCAGCCGCAAGACATTTTCAGAGGTTGCGCAGCATTTTGGAGGTATGGAATGGTAGAAGAAAAATTTTTAATTGATTCCAATTCATTTATGACACCATACAGACAATATTATGCATTTGATTTAGTGCCGACCTATTGGAAGGAATTAGCGAAACGTCTGGATACCGGAAGAATGATTATACAATCATAAGAACACGGGAAGATAAAATGAATTTTGTAAGGTTCTTGATGGAAAAAGATAAGGAAAAGCAGTTATCCGAATACATTTGGAATGGAATCAATACATTTTATAAAATATATGAAAATGAAACAATAAGAGGTTAGACATATCAAATACAGGAAAGAGAAAGCGATGAAAGAAGTAAAAGATATATGGCAGTTTTTTGAAAATATGAATGAATATGTGTATGCCACAGATATAGAAACGCATGAGATTGTATACATGAACCGGAAAACACTGCAGGTATATGGTTTACAATCACTTGAAGATGCAAAAGGAAAAAAATGCTATGAATTATTACAGAAAACATTGATTCCTTGTGGTATGTGCAACAATGACAGGCTGAGTGTGGGCGAATTTGAAGAATGGCATTACTATAATCCGATCATTGACCGCTATCTGATGTTAAAGGATACGCTGATCGAGGACTCTGCCAATGGAAAAAAATATCGTGTTGAACTTGGCGTAGATATCAGCGAAAAACGTACACAGGACGGCGTAATCCAAAAATATCAGAACATGGAATTTATGATCAACGAAGGTCTGCGCATTGCACTTCAGGCGGCAACGCCGGAGCAATCGATCGAAGTTATTCTGGAATATCTGGGCAACTCGTTGAATGGGGAAAGAACCTATATTTTTGAGCGCAACGAGCGGGGCAGGGATGATAATACCTACGAGTGGGTTGCGGAAGGCATTTCGAGGGAAAAAGAAAATTTGCAGGATATTCCTCCGGAAATCTGTGCACACTGGTACCGGATGTTTCAGGAGGGAAAGTTTATTGTCTTTAAGGATCTTGAGGAAATCAGGGAGAGTGATCCTTTACAATATGAGAATTTGAAGCGCCAGAACATTCATTCACTTGTGGTGGTTCCTTTGTATGATGATGGGAAAGTAATTGCTTTTTACGGTGTGGATAATCCGCCGCCTCCATCATTGGAGTATGCATCTAATATGCTTCAGATTATGGGACATTTTCTGGTGTCATGTATCAAAAGAAGAAATCTGATGAGCCTATTGGAGAATATGAGCTATAAAGATCAGCTTACAAAACTCGGAAACCGTTTCGCAATGGAAAAATATATCAATGAGATTGACACAGAAAAGAGCATAGGCGTTGTTTATTGCGATATCACAGGATTGAAACGTGTGAACGATTCAATGGGGCATGAGGCTGGGGATCAGTTGATTCTTCGTGCCTGCGACAGCCTGAAAAAAGCATTTGGAGAGTACGGTTTGTTCCGTATCGGTGGAGATGAACTGCTTGCGCTGTGTGCAGGAATTGAACATGCGGCATTGATGGAACGCATTGGGCTTTTAAAAGAATGCATGAAACAAAATAATGTAAATATGGCAGTGGGAGAAATATGGCGTGAAAAATACCAGACAGGATTAGATACATTACTGCAGGAATCTGAAAAGAGAATGTATGCAGATAAAGCAGCATATTATAAAAGAACCGGAATTGATCGCAGAAAATAGCAGATATTCGGGTGTTTCAAAAAGTTCTATCTTCGGATGGAACTTTTTCTTTGGCTCTTTTTATAAAAGAGAAAATAAAAATATAAAAAAGTACTTGACGAAAAGAAAATGCTATGGTAACATTCTGTCTTGTCCACGGAACATAAATGTTTTGAAAATTAGAACAATTTATGGAAAAGTCTGAAAAAATAAATTTAAAAAAGTTGTTGACAGATAAAAATAACTGTGGTATAACAAATAAGTCGCTTGAACAAAGCGGAAACAACAAAGAACATTGATAACTGAACAGTGAATAACCTTGAAAGATTTTGAATTTCAAGTCATCGAAAGATGAACGAACAGCTTTTAATAAAGCAAACCTTAAAAACA
>OBYS01000427.1_pt1 | contig 30061 bp, 23 predicted proteins | sample 1476791 | NCBI WGS metagenome assembly OBYS01 (sample SAMEA2580205, study PRJEB22360) | human gut metagenome | biome: human gut; feature: human-associated habitat; material: faeces | place: Denmark | collected 2008/2010
CATAAAATAGCAATAAAATAGTTTGACTAATATATAATATTGTGTTAAAATTATGAGAGGAAGTATGGTATGTTCAGTGGTAGTTTCTTTAGTAACAATTTCCTTATCGACATCTTTGAGTAATAAATGGAGTAGAGAAAATGAAAGAAAGTGGTGTGGTGTGTAAAAAAAAGAAAGTATATCTACTTTCTCTTTTGCTTTTTTTGATTTCTTATTTGATTACAGTTGTTAATATGGTTTTTAATATTGTTACTGGTGGCTTTCATTTATACATTTTTAGTATTTTGAGCTTTATGTTACCATGCTATAAATCTATTAAAACAGCAGATGTGTTTGGCATTGTTTTAACAATATTGTTACTCTTGATTAGTTTTTTGCTCATATTTTTTACTGTAAAATATGATGTGTTAAAATATGACCAAAGCAAAAGACCGTTGTGTTATATGAGCTTAATCTTGTGGTATTGTATAACTCAAATATTGTCTTTGTGGATACTGGCTGATTCGCATTTGCAAAATTATATTTATTTGTCTGTCGCCGAATTTTATGAAAGTGAAGAGTTACAGTACATATACTCAATAGTTATTTTTGCAATATATCAAATTATTATAGGCTTAAAACGAATGTATGATTCTAGAGAAGCATTTGATGCAACCAATATTTCAATCGCTCCACCTTTTGAAAAGTATTTTAGTGAAAAAACTATTTTTTGTTACACCGTTCCTAATTATGTATTTTCCTGTATAGGAGTTTTATCAATTATATATATTAGGTATGTTTTTGTTGACAGTTATGCAATTAACTTTTGGATTTTTATTTTCTGTGTGCTTTTTAGTTTATGCTTTCTGCTTTTAACTTTAAAAAAATATCGTCAGATTGTAAAATATAGAGGTGTCGAAATAATTGTAAGAAAGAATTTAAAAATATCTATTTTTCTGCAATTGAAATTAGTTTTTTTGATATTTTGCACATATTGTATAACATTGTTGTTCGCTTGATTTTTGATATTGGGTAGAACATTTGCGGTAAGGAGGCTCGAAAGAGTTTCCATACTAGTTGATGGAATTGAGTGGAACGGAAAAACAGGAAGAGAACATATAAAATCTTGGTATTAAAAGGTAGCATAGATGATTATGAATATTGATATTAAAACATATAGCTATAGCAAAATTAAAACATTTGTGAATCTCAGATATTTATCAATGCGAATTTCTGACTTAATATTTAAAATGTTAAGCTATTTTGCATACAACTTTTTAATGGTATCGGTTATAACACTTCAAATTTTTACAATGCAAGCTCACCCACTTGAAGGCTTTTCATTTTTTGATGACCGTGTAGTGCCATTTCTTATAACTGCAGGAATTTTGTCTTGTATTATGTCAATTGTAACGGTATTTGTGTATCATTACAAAACAAAATGGAGTGTAATACTAAATAGTGCTATAACTTACTTTTATGTTTCTATAATATTATTTTTGCTTTCGTGTTTTTTTGCGTTTGAGTTTACTGTTTTTAATGCGATATATGCTATATTTAAGATTGCAATATATGTTCTTTCTTATTTTATCTATGTAAAGTATTTGTTAGAGAAAAAATTGCCGAAAATTGAGGAGATAGTTCACAATGGAAGATCGTTTCCTGCAGGAATGATAGCAGGTGCGCTTACCATTGCTATAAAACCTGTTATTAGCCTTTTAGGTCAAAATGGTGGTCTTAGCACAGCTACATTTAATGACTTTATTGCATTTTTTGAGTATTTAATTGCAGTTTGCCTAATTGTTAACATGGTTGATGCCTTTGTCAAGGCTTACTACGCAAAAATATATAACATCAATTAACTTACTAAGACACTTTTTACAATAAGGTAGGGTAGACCATTTGCGGTAAGGAGGCTCGAAAGAGCCCTCCTTTGACACAAAAAGTATGATGCACATAGTAATATTACAGATGTTACCAAAGACGGAGTTTTACAGTATCATTACGGTTACGATATGATGAATCAGCTTGTTAGCGTAGATGATAAGCTGAACGGCAAAGTTTATAACTATACTTACGATGCAGGCGGTAACCTTATATCCGAAACTGTTACCGATTCAAACGGTACAACAAGCAATGCGTATGAATACAACAATTCAAATTGGGGAGATGTTCTCACATCATATAACGGGCAGAGCATAACCTATGACGAAATCGGTAATCCGCTTACATACCGTGACGGAATGTCAATGACATGGAAAAACGGCAGACAGCTTGCAACACTCACAAATAGTGATACAAGCATAAGCTATGGCTATGACAGCGACAATGTCCGTACAGAAAAAATTGTGGACGATGTGAAATACACATATGCATACCTTAACGGTCACTTATTGTATGAAACTCGCGGCGATGCAAAGTTCTATTATTCATACGATGCAAACGGAATTTTGTATAATGTCAGATACACCCTGACTGACGGTGGCACTGAGTATTCATACTACTACACACATAATTCCCGTGGCGATATTGTCGGAATTTATAACGGAGCAGGCGAACTCAAAGCACACTATGAGTATGATGCTTGGGGCAATGTGATTTCTATAACCGATAACAACGGAAATGCAATCACAAATCCGAATCATATCGGTAATTTGAATCCGTTCCGTTACAGAGGTTATTATCAGGACACAGAAACAGGTCTTTACTATCTGATGAACCGTTACTATGATTCTATAACCCACAGATTTATAAATGCTGATGGCTATTTTCAGGCCGGTACAACTATTCTCGATGGAAATACTTTTTCATATTGTCGTAACAATCCTATTATATTGATTGATCCGTTTGGAACAACCGTATATACCTATGGAATTAGTGTTTCTGCAATGTTTGGGTGTGTAGGCTATACTTCAATATTTTTTGCCCATGATGATTACGGGAATTATGGAATTTTCTATTCAATAACTGATTATGAGTCATCGGGTGGAATTGGAATGATTTCCGCAGGATTAGGCATAACCACTAGTGTTATATGGGACGCGGAAACAATTGATGATTTGTTGTCTAAAGATTACCAGAATTGGGGATTCAGTGTTGGAGAAGGTGTGTCTGTAGGATTAGATTTGATTCTTTTAGACGAATACGATACTCCAAGTGGGATATCAGCAACTTTTGGTCTTGGAATAGGATTTGATTATGGGCATGCTTATACTGCTACTACTGTGCCAATATCTGTATCAAAATCAAGTTCAAGTTCAAGTTCTGGTGGTAAATCAGGAAGTTTCAGCACTGGCAAAGGCAATGCTGGTAAAGGTAATAAGAGTGATAAAGGTAATAAAAAGGGCAGTAAAGGGAAAACACAGAAAAAGTCCGAATTTAGGGTGTGTCCTTCCTGTGGTTGCCCACATATTAGAGTAGGGTGATATTGTATTATGATTATTAAATTTTTTGATAAACTTCATTATCAACTTCCTTTGTCGGAAGCACAGATAAAAGATATAATCACAAGCCGTTCTAAGCGTGGTCCTAGCATAAAAGGAAATGAATTTTCCTATGATGTAAACTTTACTGATAAGGGCTTTAAAATGAAGTTTATACAGTCTGTAAATTTCGGTGGAATTGATAGCTTGAGTCCGATTTTTTCAGGTAAGATAGAGGAAAATGGTGGATATTCTGATTTAACAATCAGAATGTTTCCAAATCCAATAATGGCTGTTGGTTTTGCAATCTTTTTGTATTTCTTCTCGATCGGTATTCATTTTATTACGGTTGCAGGAATTTTGGGATTCCCAACTATAATTGTAGCTATTCTGACTTTATTCCTTTGTGTAATCATAAAACTTGCAAATACTAAGTTTAATAATATGAAAAACATTTTAGATGAATTATTTCATACCTATCAAATTCAGTAGTGCTAGTGTTATATACTTTTGTTAATGTATTAACGGTTTGTAACACATTCGTCAATAAAATGTTGCTGTAAGGAGGCTCGAAAGAGCCTCCTTTGACCCCAAAAAAAGCATGATGCACACAGTAATATTACAGATGTTACGAAAGACGGAGTTTTACAGTATCATTACGGTTACGATATGATGAATCAGCTTGTTAGCGTAGATGATAAGCTGAACGGCAAAGTTTATAACTATACTTACGATGCAGGCGGTAACCTTATATCTGAAACCGTTACCGATTCAAACGGTACAACAAGCAATGATTATGAATATAACAATTCAAATTGGGGAGATGTTCTCACATCATATAACGGACAGAGCATAACCTATGATGAAATCGGCAATCCGCTTACATACCGTGACGAAATGTCAATGACATGGAAAAACGGCAGACAGCTTGCAACACTCACAAATGGTGATACAAGCATAAGCTATGGCTATGACAGCGGTAGTGTTCGTACAACTAAAACCGTAAACGGAGTAAAATACACATATGCGTACCTCAATGGTCAGCTATTGTATGAAACCTGTGGCGACGCAAAGTTCTATTATTCCTACGATGCAAACGGAATTTTGTATAATGTCAGATACACTTTGACTGACGGCGGTACCGAGTATTCCTACTACTACACCTACAATTCCCGTGGTGATATTATCGGGATTTACAATGGTGCAGGCGAACTCAAAGCGCACTATGAATATGACGCTTGGGGCAATGTGATTTCAATAACCGATAATAACGGCAATGCAATCACAAACCCGAACCATATCGGTAACCTGAATCCGTTCCGTTACAGAGGCTATTATCAGGACACAGAAACAGGTCTTTACTACCTGATGAGCCGTTACTATGACGCCGTAACCCACCGCTTTATCAACGCCGACGGTTATTTCCAGTCAGGCGGAAGCATTTTAGATGCTAATACTTTTGCATATTGTAAAAATAACCCAATAATGTATATGGATAAATATGGGGATAAATCAGTTTATGATTTGCAAGAAGATATGATGAACAATCCGCATAGCTGTGATTACGACATAATATATTTAACCAAACTTATGAAGCAGGGTTATGGCTATAAAGAAGATATACCTGATTGGAAACTTAAAAGCGATGGAATAATTACTACTGTTGGCGAGGGAGCAATTAGTTCAGGTTTAGATTACTCAAATCAGCTTTTTACGCGCAAAACAAATTTTTTAACCCAAAAAATTTCTTCAGATTTACTGTATTGTTCCAATGTGTATTCAGCTCATCAGATAGCGTATAGTTTGTCTAGCCAGATTACTTCTGATATAACATCAGGAAACCAGTGGGATAAAATTGGTTATGACATAGCGGCAGATGTTTGGTGTACAGGGGGATCTGTTGCACTTTCAACAGCAGTGGGCACATTTATCGGTGGTCCTGTAGGTACTCTTGTAGGATTTGCTGTAGGTTCTGCTTTTTCCATACTAGTTGATGGAATTGAATGGAACGGAAAAACAGGAAGAGAACATATAAAATCTTGGTATTAAAAGGTAGCATAGATGATTATGAATATTGATATTAAAACATATAGCTATAGCAAAATTAAAACATTTGTGAATCTCAGATATTTATCAATGCGAATTTCTGACTTAATATTTAAAATGTTAAGCTATTTTGCATACAACTTTTTAATGGTATCGGTTATAACACTTCAAATTTTTACAATGCAAGCTCACCCACTTGAAGGCTTTTCATTTTTTGATGACCGTGTAGTGCCATTTCTTATAACTGCAGGAATTTTGTCTTGTATTATGTCAATTGTAACGGTATTTGTGTATCATTACAAAACAAAATGGAGTGTAATACTAAATAGTGCTATAACTTACTTTTATGTTTCTATAATATTATTTTTGCTTTCGTGTTTTTTTGCGTTTGAGTTTACTGTTTTTAATGCGATATATGCTATATTTAAGATTGCAATATATGTTCTTTCTTATTTTATCTATGTAAAGTATTTGTTAGAGAAAAAATTGCCGAAAATTGAGGAGATAGTTCACAATGGAAGATCGTTTCCTGCAGGAATGATAGCAGGTGCGCTTACCATTGCTATAAAACCTGTTATTAGCCTTTTAGGTCAAAATGGTGGTCTTAGCACAGCTACATTTAATGACTTTATTGCATTTTTTGAGTATTTAATTGCAGTTTGCCTAATTGTTAACATGGTTGATGCCTTTGTCAAGGCTTACTACGCAAAAATATATAACATCAATTAACTTATTAAGATACTTTTTATAACAAGATAGGGTAGAACATTTGCGGTAAGGAGGCTCGAAAGAGCCTCCTTTTTAATGCTTGAATAGAATACAAGTAAACCTCAAAACATAATATAAGACGGACTGCTTTGAATGATGAAAATATTAGGTAGGCAACGCATAAAATAGCAATAAAATAGTTTGACTAATATATAATATTGTGTTAAAATTATGCGAAAAGGGGGGTGACAGCTCTATGGAGCAATATATGCCGATAGTGTGGATAGGCTTTGCAATATTCATGTTGCTTTGCGAAGGCTTTACAACACAGCTTGTATCAATATGGTTCGTTCTCGGCTCGGTTTGTGCCGCAATAACAACTATATTCACAAGTGACATCACAATCCAGTCGGCGGTGTTCCTTGTTGTGTCACTTGTATCGCTGATTGTGACACGACCGCTTGTAAAACGCTTTAAAAAGCGTAACAAAACAACCGGAACAAACGCAGACCGCCACATCGGTCAAGTCGGGTTTATGCTCACAGATTTAACCGATTTTGACGAAACAGCACAGGCAAAGGTCGGTGCGGAAACATGGACTGTAAAGTCTGACAAAGCACCGCTTTTAAAAGGAACAAAAATTAAGGTTCTTGCAATTGAGGGCGTAAAGCTAATTGTAGAACCCGTATCAGAATGAGAGGTAAATTAATGTTAGAACTTATTATTTTAGGAATTATCCTTTTAATCCTGCTTATAGTAATCGTAAGCAATGTCAAGGTAGTACCGCAGGCACACGCATATGTAATTGAAAGACTCGGAACATATCATGTAACATGGTCAACAGGACTTCATGTAAAAATTCCGTTTATCGACAAAATTTCAAAGAAAGTTTCATTAAAAGAGCAGGTAATCGACTTCCCTCCACAGCATGGAGTGAATAAAACGATACCTTCTTGTAAATCTAAGAAAGTAAGTAAATATCGCAGAATTAGAAATAATCAATAACAATTACTTATTTAATATTTTTAATATCCGAGCCATTGGGCTCTTTTTTTATGCCTAAAATTCTTGTATACTCATTTTTCGTGGTGACAAAAACGGTGGACTTCGCAAGCTTCATGCTCAACCAAGCTTCTTAATATCTCCGACCTTCAGTTCAGCTATATCACGAATGTTGATGTTGCACAGTGGCTTCTCGAGGTTGGTAGCTCTCTTGTGCCGTTTGTCAACAAGTTCCCCGCAATACCGAGCTTTAAAAGCTGATGACGACCAAGTTCGGGGAGGTATAAAATGCCGAACTTGCGGTGTTCGTGTCGTATCGTGAGAGGTTAGCAAAAATAATCGTGTTGAATAATGTGAAAATTCAAGTAAATTTCATTGATTTTTACACGAATATCTGCTATACTATGGTCAGTACCTTTAAGGAGAACTGCTTATGTATAGAAAGATTATGGGCTTCTTGGAAGCGTGGAAAGATAGCGTTCACCGCAAGCCCCTTATTTTACAGGGCGCAAGACAGGTCGGAAAGACCTATTCCATTCTGGAGTTCGGGCGCACTCATTACGAAAATGTGGCATACTTCAACTTTGAAACCAATCCAAAGCTGAACGAAACCTTTGAGGAAAACATCAGCCCCGATTATCTGATACCGATTTTATCTCATATCGCAGGTCAGACCATCGTAACGGAAAAAACTCTGATAGTCTTTGACGAGGTGCAGCTCTGCGAAAGGGCGTTGACTTCGCTCAAATATTTTTGCGAGAACGCTCCGGATTATCACATCATCGTCGCAGGCAGCTTGCTCGGTGTTGCGGTCAACAGAGCAAAATTCTCTTTCCCCGTAGGAAAGGTCGATATGAAAACGCTTTATCCTATGGATATGGAGGAATTTATGTTGGCGCTCGGTGAGGACGATTTGGTAGAGCAGATTAAAAAGTGCTTCCAAACCGATACGCCCCTGCCGTCTGCCTTGCACGATGCTGCAATGCAGCTTTACCGTCAGTATCTTGTGGTCGGCGGTATGCCGGAGTGCGTGATGCAGTTTGCCGAAACAAAGGATTATATCCTTGTCCGCCATACGCAGGATACGATACTTGCAAGCTATCTCAATGATATGAGCAAGTATAACAACTTGAATGAAGTCAAGAAAACCAGACTTGCCTACGATAACATTACCGTTCAGCTCTCAAAGAAGAATACCCGTTTCCAATATAAGCTGATTAAGAAAGGCGGACGGGCTTCCGAATTTGAAAATGCAATCGAATGGCTTTGCCTGTCCGGTATCGTGTCACAGGTCTACAAGGTGGAGCAAATCAAAAAGCCGCTTGAAAACTACCGTGATATTGATGCGTTCAAGATTTATGTGTCCGACTTAGGATTGCTTTGCGCCAAGAAAGATTTAGCCGCCAATGACATTCTCTATATGGTCGAGGAAATCAACGACTTCAAGGGCGGTATGGCGGAGAACTATGTCAATGTGCAGCTCTCCATTAACGGCTACCACACCTATTATTGGGAGTCCGAGCGTGGCGCTGAAATTGATTTTATCATTCAGCGTGACGGGCAGCTCATTCCCATTGAGGTCAAGTCCGCCGACAACACCAGAGCAAAGAGCTTGAAGGTCTATATGGACACCTACAAGCCCGCTTATGCAATCAAGCTCTCTGCCAAAAACTTTGGTTTTGAGGATAACAAAAAAATCGTTCCTCTCTATGCCGCATTTTGTATCTGAAATCAATATCGCAACAGTAACGCTCACAGAAAATGTGGGCGTTATTTTTGCCCCTAAAACAGAATAAGAAAGGACAACGCCTATGAAGAATTACACGAAAGTCATTTGTATCAATGGACAGCAAGAGATGAGCGAACAAGGATTAGATTCCTTTATAGATTTGAAGAATACACTCCTGAAAACACTGTAAAGTTTCTAAAATGCAGACAATTCAGATAGATAATGGCACAGGATTTAGCAAAAAATATCAGCGATGAGAGATCCTATCCGTTTGGCAAAATACTTTCTAAGCTGGGAATAATACCGTTGAGTACATTTTGGCATAATAACTAAGTAAAAAGAAGTCACCAAAACTATAAAAGATATTTCTATGATTGGAAACAATTTTGAAGTGTTGACGAGCGGAATGCCAAGTTTCTAAAATATCCGTTTTGGAGTAAAAATAAAACAATGAATGAGAACGCTGGTAAGGAAAGGTCTTACTACTACTGACAAAAACACTATATCACACTCTTATTTATATTATTATCAAAAAATTGGTCACATCCATTTACTATGCCAAATATTACTTAATAAAATAATTAATGCTATTGCATTTTTTATAGTTAAATTGTATAATGATATTTGAAATATGGAGTCACAAAATAAGAGAAATATATTTTACATGGAGGTAGTTAATATGCTAAAAAGAGAAGAATTCGAAGCGACAGAAACATTTGCGTATCATGCAGAACAGGATTTAGCAAGGTCCATTATTGATTCTTTTTTTAATAAAAGTATAGTTGGGATTGATATTGAAGATATAGATGATAGTGATATTGAAAAATTTATGTCGGTATATCGAAAATATTGCAAGAAATTTTCGGATATCTTATCAAAAAACTTAATTGATACTTTAATTATGTGTGGATTTAAGTCAAAAAAGTCAGCCGGTTTTTCAAAAGATGAGTGTGCCGAATGTTTAGTAGAAACAGTAAATCAAATGCTTGAAGCAATAAAACCAGATAGAACAGAATTAAATAATTTAGCCGATAAAAGATTTGACAAATATTTTTCAAAACTAACAATGTCAAATGTTAAGCAAGCATGGTTATCCGGAACATCTAAATATGTAAATCGCATTGATATATTTAAGATTTGCTTTGCTCTTGGTTTGAAATCAAAGTATGATGAAAATTATATTGAAGGTGAACCTTGCTATGAGAATTTATTTAACAAAGTATTTAATCAGCGCTATTGCTTAAAGCGTCCTGATGAAATGTGTTTTAGTTATTGTTTAAAGGTTGGAAAGAGCTATGGTGACGCTCTTGGTTTGTATAATAAATATCTTGGAAAAACCAATAGTAAATCTAACGAGTGTAATAATATTAAAACCGGAGATGATACACAGACAATGTTTAACGCATTGTCTGGTATAAAAAATGATGATGACTTTATGGAGTTCTTGCTATTTTATCATAATGATTTTTTAAATAATAATACATCAATTAAAAAATATTTAATCAGTGTTATTAATTCATACGAAGCAGATGAAGATAAAAAAATATTATTTAAGAAAAATTATTCAAAATACAATAAGATGTGTATAAAAACTGATCATAAAAATTATAATGTAAAAAAATTATATTTTGCCGATAATATAATGATAAATGATGAAAAAATAAAGGAATTTAGAAATAATTTAAAAGAAATAGACTTTGATAATGATATTATTTCACAGAATTACATAGATGATTTTTATCTTATAAATCAAATTTTAGTAATACTTAATTTAAGAAAAAAGCAAAAGAATAAATGTATGGGTGAAATTGATGAGTGGGAAATTAAGAGAGATACCCATAATGAGACTTTAGAATATTATAATGATATGAGGAAACTGATAATTATCACTAATTTCTTAGATTATTTTATTCAGCAATCGGATAACAAGATACATTCACCGGCACAAAAATCGGAGGAATTTATTTGCAATACAAATGATGCTCTTAAAAAATTTAATTTTAATTACTTATATCCCTATAATAGCTTTGATTTGTTCTTCTATTTATGTAGTTTAACGATTGACCCGGTGAGTACATATTATAGAATTCTGAACTTTTATTATTCGATTATCTGAATATTGAGATTTATAAAATTAAATAATACTAATCATACTAAATTTAAAAATCTCCCGTTTTTTTGCGGGAGATTTTATTTTTTGAAAAAATTCATTGTTTTTAGAAAAAGAAAAGCTTTCAATATGGTTTAATAGTCTTGTAAGGAGGTAATTAGGATACTTAAGGTAAAATATGCTTGCCAATAAAATTTAAGGAGGCAATAGTATGAATACATCTAATATCAATTTAGAATTGCAGGAAATATTGAAAAACTATGATGATGTCATTTTTGATACCTGCGCTATATTGAGTTCAGGATTTATTCCCTTACTCAAACGAAACGCTTTAAAAGTAGAACAAATACATAAGCATCTGCTTTTGCATAGTGCAGTAATCAATGAATTAATCAGAATTTCAAGAACGCCCGAAAATGATAAGTACGAGTTGTCAAAGGAAACCCTTTACATTCTTAAGGCACTTGAAATGAAAAAAATTTTCAAATACATAGGCAATAACAGAAATCTGAAATTGGCGGATCAGCAATTTCTTGAATTTGTCATCAATAACAGATCACAAAATAAAATTCTTGTGATTACGCTTGATAATGATTTAATCAACGATATTTTGATGGAAAATGAGTTAGAATCATACTCGGGCAATACAATAACGGTAATGAAAATTACTGACGATGGATTTTTAAATGAAGTCAACAGTATGCCAAAAAACAGAAGAGCAGAATCACATGGTAAGGTAGATTATTTGAAAATGTTTAATCTTGACAATACCAACACCGATAACAACTAATAAAAGGAGTTTTTACTATGAAAAATACAATTACTTTATCCGAACTTGCAAACAAAAGGGAAATCTTTATTGATTATAGTGCAGTTTTTAATACACATTTTGTGAATATGATGATTGAACAGGCACGCCCATTACACGATGCTCAAAAACAGATTACTGTACACAGAAGCGTACTGAATGAACTTACAAAACTTGCTGAAAATGGAAGCATTGGGGACAGTACAATTGCAAAGGAAAGAATCGCTCAGCTTAATGCTCTCAATTCTGCAGGAGTAGTTAATTATATCGGAAATTCACTTGAGCCTCGCTCTTCTAATCAGCAATACATTGAACTTATGGTTACTTACAGAAACAAAAAAGATTTGGCGTTTATTTCTGACAATGATGCGTTTATCGCTGATATTGAATTGCAAAACAAAATTTCTTCGTTTCCGGGTAATCAAATAACTGTATTCAAATATGATGAAAACGGAAATCTTGTGGAAGATGCCTGTGAGATGCAAGACATTCATGAAAGTGAGGCTAAGATAAAATCTCCTGAAAGTGGCGACAAAGTAGATCGACTTATGAGTATGTTCGGCTTGAACTAAAAACTATTTAATTTTGATTTAGAGAGGGGGTGATATGCCTACTATTCTATATTTTAACAAAATAATTAAAATTTAAATTGAAATATTAGTGAATGTATTATATAATTTTATCAAAGGGGGATTTATTATGTATGTTTTACCCACGGAAAGACAGATTTTGCCTAATAATACAACAATAACTTTAAACGGTACCGAATATAAAATTCTCGACACAAAAGGCAAAGGTGCAAGTTGTGTTGTATATCTTGCAGAAAATTGTACAAATAAGCGTATTGTACTTATTAAAGAACTCTACCCAATTAATCTTGGAATTTTCAGAGATAAAGAAAATAATCTGATAGTGCCAAACAGTTTTTGCGAACATTTTAAATTTTACAAGCATAAATTATGTGAGGCATATAAACTTCAGCTTGAATTTCATAATAGTGATGAAACAGGCAACTATACCAGTGATGCGGAAACAATGGTTGAAGCATATTCAACACTCTATGTCATTATGAATAAGGTTGTTGGTTCATCATATGATAAGGTAGTTCCTGAAAATATCACTGATGTGCTTGAAGTCTGCAAATCTGTTGCAACAGTCATCGGCTTTTATCACAAAAAAGGATATTTACATCTTGATATTAAGCCTGACAATATTTATGTTTTAAAAGAAACAAATCAAATTATAAATCTTTTCGATTTTGATACGGTAAAATCAAAGTCTGATCTTGAAAACGGTAACTATATAGCAAGTACAAATAAAATTTCTGCACCTGAAATTACAAAAGCAGAAATTGACGAGTTTACTGGCAAGTATTTGCAAGAAGTTGATGAGCGTGCGGATATTTATGCTATCGGTCATATCCTTTTTGAAAAGGTTATGGAAAGAAATGCAATCAAGTCGGACACTATACTTGGGAAAAAATTCAATTTAACTAAAACAAGGCTTTTAGAAAATTCATCCCCACAGCTGCGTGAAAAGATACAGGAAATATTCCAACACACAGTTGTAAGAATGAAATCTGAAAGATATTCAAATACAGACGAACTTATAAAAGCATTGGATCAGGCACTTGAAATTGCCACTGAGGAAGAGAAAGGCTATTTGATTGATAATAACATTACTGTTACAACATCAAACAGCTATTATATCAGCAGAAAGGACAAATTGTCAGAAATCCGACAGCATTTAGAAAATTATCATATTGCATATCTTTATGGTATCGGCGGTATCGGTAAGTCGGAAACTGCAAGAGAGTATGCCGAAGAATACAGGGATTCTTATACAACAATACAGCTGTCTATATATTCGGGTGATTTAAAAGCCTTGATTGCCGGACTTAAATTTTCAAGTGACGATAAAACCGGTGATTATTTTGAAAAAGATATAAATATCAGATACGAAACCAAGCTCTCTCTTTTGTCAAAGGCGATGATAAATAATGAGAGAACTTTACTAATCATTGACAACTACAATGTTGAACCTGATTCAGATGAATACAAGAGAAATGTAGAAGTGATGAAAGACCTTAAAAAGCTGCATATTCATATTCTTTTCACGACGAGAACATTACCGAATGACGATAAAACTAAAATTGATGTAGAAGAATTTTCAAAAGAAGAGTTAAGACATATGTTCTTTGCCATAAATCCAAAAGATAAGGACAAAGAGGAACGAGTTGCACAGGTAGATGAGCTTATAGAAACAGCGTACAGACACACTTTAACGGTTGACCTTGTCGCACATCAAACAGCGAAAATTGAAGGCTATGGTAAGAAAACACTTTCTGATTACATAAAAGTTTTAAAGGAAAGCGGAATAAACAGCGGAATAAATGTTGCGGTTTACAACAATAAGGATGATAATGAAAAGAGTGACATTATTTTTGAGCATATCAGAGCATTGTTTAATCTTACTGCATTAACTGAAAAAGAAAAATATATAATGGTAAATGCTTGCCTTTTGCCATTATCAGGTATGCCAGTCGTAGAATTTGAAAGCTTTATAGATTTAGAAAATTATCCGAATTCCAAATCAAATGACGGATGGGGTGAGGACAGCACAATTTCTAATCTTGTAAAGAGTGGTTGGATAAAGAGAATAAACGGTGAAGTGTCAAAAATAACTCTTCATCCGATTGTTTCGGAAGTTACTGTAAATGAACTTAAGCCGGGGATAACTGAGGATAAGTGTAAAAACTTTTGTGATTCTGTCTCTGAATTAATAGATAAGAATAATTTGAAATCAGTTGACACCTATAAAGATATTTTCGTTAGTAGTGCAGATACTTTAATAAAAAACAAGGATAGAGATTCATTAGTGTATGTTGCAAAAATAGCTTCGGTTTTAGGCGATTTAGCATATTATTCCGAATCACTTTGTTATTATACGAAAGTATTGGCAATCCGAGAAAAAGTATTGCCTGAAAATCATCCTGATATTGCAACATCATATAATAATGTAGGTTATGCGTATGGCAAATTAGGAGATCATAAAAAGGAACTTGAGTACAAATTAAAAGCCTTAGCAATTGAAGAAAAAGTACTGCCTGAAAATCATCCTGATATTGCAACATCATATAATAATGTAGGTTATGCATACGGTGAATTAGGAGATCATAAAAAGCAACTTGAGTATTATTTAAAAGCCTTAGGAATCAGAGAAAAAGTACTGCCTGAAAATCATCCTGATATTGCAGCATCATATAATAATGTATGTTCTGCATATAGCGACTTAGGAGATCGTAAAAAGGCACTTGAGTACTTATTAAAAGCCTTAGCAATTCGAGAAAAAGTACTGCCTGAAAATCATCCTGTTATTGCAACATCATATAATAATGTAGGTCATGCATATGGTGAATTAGGAGATCGTAAAAAGGGACTTGAGTACAAATTAAAAGCTTTAACAATTGAAGAAAAAGTACTGCCTGAAAATCATCCTGCTATTGCAGTATTATACAATAATGTAGGTTATGCATATGGTGAATTAGAAGAACATAAAAAGCAACTTGATTATTATTTAAAAGCTTTAGCAATCCGAGAAAAAGTACTGCCTGAAAATCATCCTGATATTGCAGAATCATATAATAATGTAGGTTCTGCATATAGCGACTTAGGAGATCGTAAAAAGGCACTTGAGTACTTATTAAAAGCCTTAGCAATCCAAGAAAAAGTATTGCCTGAAAATCATCCTGCTATTGCAGTATTATACAATAATGTAGGTTATGCATATGGTGAATTAGAAGAACATAAAAAGCAACTTGATTATTATTTAAAAGCTTTAGCAATCCGAGAAAAAGTACTGCCTGAAAATCATCCTGATATTGCAGAATCATATAATAATGTAGGTTCTGCATATAGCGACTTAGGAGATCGTAAAAAGGCACTTGAGTACTTATTAAAAGCCTTAGCAATCCAAGAAAAAGTATTGCCTGAAAATCATCCTGATATTGCAGCATCATACAATAATGTAGGTTATGCGTATGGCGAATTAGGAGATCATAAAAAGGAACTTGAGTATTGTTTAAAAGCCTTAGCAATCCGAGAAAAAGTACTGCTGGAAAATCATCCAGATATTGCAACATCATATAATAATGTAGCATATGCATATTACGAATTAGGAAACCATAAAAAGGAACTTGAGTATTATTTAAAAGCCTTAGCAATTGAAGAAAAAGTATTGCCGGAAAATCATCCTGATATTGCAGTGTTATATAATAACATAGGTGCTGTATATATGGATTTGAAAGAGTATAAAAAGGCATTACAATATCTGTTGTTGGCAACTCCAATTTTTGAGCAGACAGTACCTAAAAATAATACACAGCTTGCAAGGCTATATAGTCGCATTTCAAAGGCTTACGCAAATTTAGGAGATGAAGAAAACTCAGAAAAATATTTAAAACTGTATCAGCAATATAACAATCAATAGTATGCCTTTAAAAACAAATAGATATCAATCAATAGCTGCACAGCAATGTGTGGCTATTTTTTTATGTAAATATTTTGTAAAGAGCAAAAAATTCATTGTTTTCAAAGAAAATGAAATTACAACTATGATATAACATAATTACAAACACAGAAATCGCTAAACAAGTATAAATAATTATTCATTCTAATGTAAAATTCACGAAATATGAAAAATTAAATTTTTTTGTAATTTATAATTTTATTATAACGAATCAAGAACTTGGGTGAAATTAAAAAATTAATAAAAATTCATTAAATATAAAAGGTTAGAGTTTTTTACGATTTATAATTAAATTATAATAAATTAATACAGTGAAGATAAGTATTTAAGAAAAGTTCACAGAATATTAAAAACTGTATTTGAGTACGATTTATAATTTAATTACAGTAATTCAGGCAAAAAAGAAAAAGTAAATTTTTAAAAAAGTTCACGAATTACAAAATATTAAGGTCGAAAAATATGGTATATAGTTAGTATAGAAAAATTTTGCGGATAATTATATCAAAAACAGAGCTAAAAAGTTTATTAATTAAATACGAAAGAATACAGGTGTTTTATTTGATATGATTAAAGCATGAAAGCTGCTATATAAATCTCAAAGAGATTTATATAGCATTAAGAAAGAAGGTGGTTCCAATGCCGATGAACAAATAAAATAATATCATCCGCTACACACAATTTTTTTAAAAAAGGAGATACTTTTATGGGCTGGTTAGGAGTTCTTATTATAATCGTTTTATTATTCTTTTCAACACAAATTTCTGCCGGAATAGGAATATTTATCTTGATTTTAGCAGGAATAGTATTATTTGTAGGAATAATATGTATTTCTGACGGCGGTGTAATATCCGGAATTCTTCTTATAATTTTAGCGATTGCTTTAGGATTATTTGCTTTAATTTGGTTTTAATAAATCATTACATATTTTAGGAGGACATAATTATGTTATTCAACAGTTTTTATTCAATCATTTATTTCTTAAACAACAAGCACATTTATTTCGACACCACCGCTGTTCTCAGCGGTGGGTTTGAAGGATTTATTCAGCGTTGCTCGGCACCGTTTGACAACAGAGGCAAAAAAATTTACATACCGTTTGCCGTGATTAAAGAACTTTCCGACAAAATTAAAGACCCTCAGGATGAATTTAATTATAGAGCAAAAAAGGCTCTTGAGGTTATTTCAAAATATAAAGATATGAATTTGCTTGAAATAACAGGTAGCAATACCGAAAATGATTCTTCAAAACAGCAGCTTGTGAGGATAGCGGTAAAGTACAGAAGTAACAAAGAACTTGTATTTGTTACACGCAATTCAACCCTTGCAAAAGATCTTATTCTTCAGAACAATATCAAATCATACAAGGGTAATCGCATCTGTGTGTTTGACCTTGATGACAGAGGCCTTTTTACCGATTATGAAGAAGAGAAAAAACAGTGTGCCAAAAGTACGCCAAAAGATAATTTTGACGATAAAAGCAGAGATATTTTAAAAAGTTTTGGTTTATTATAATTGGAGGTTTTATTATGTTTGAAAATAATTATTTTAACACACAGGAAAACGCAACTGCAAAATCACCGTTTTCAGTCTATGCCGAAGAAAATCACAAATTGATTTTTCCGGAAAAAAGGACAAGTCTTGATGAAATTGATTTCCTTCTTGATAAAGGCTACATTGGAGAAAATGAAAAGCTTCTGTTGATAATTACAAATAATATGTGTTTTGCAACAAGTCGCCAACTTACTCAAATGTTTAATTTAGCAGGCTTTAATATTGATCAGGCAAAAACTCAGAGTATGCTTAAAAAACTTAAAACAAAAAGCTTTATTAAGCAGGTTGAATTTTATAATCAATCAAATGAAAGTATGAAAAGCAGTTTTAGAGCATATACTCTTGGTCAGCATGGTGTAGGTATATTGTACGCAAGTCAGATAAAGCCCAAATTACAGGGATACATAAATGCAATGTCAACATCAACAATCAAAAAGACTCTTGCTGTAAATCAGCTTATTATAGCCATGCTTGAGTACCATTCAGGTTCTTTTGAGACACATTCTGTGGTGCTTAATAAAGATCGTACAGAGGATGGCTTTATTATCCGCCCTAATGCGATTGTTAAAAACGAAAATGAAGCTTATTTCGTTGATTGCATTCGCAGAGATGATGGTTGGAAAGAGGAGTTTGCAGACAGACTCAGCAGGTATAACAAGGTTATTAACGATTATGATTCTTTGAATTATAAATTTAGTAAAAAACCAAAACTTATCGTTCTTGCAGAGGATTCAAAACATTGTGATGAAGCAAAAGAGTTTACCTACTCTTATTCTGATATAGAGATCTCCTACATTGACGATATTTCAATCTATAACAATCCACAGACAGTGAAATTTCTCTGATAATTGAAATCTTGCCTGCCAATGGGTTGCCCATTGGCAGGTGATAAAAATTTTTATCTTTTAATAAAATTCACAGTTTTCAAAAAACTATAAGTTCTGAGTAATTTATAATGGTCACAAAGGATGAGAAAGGTGGTCATTATTATGACAGAACAAATTACAATTAACGGAAAAAAGGTTTATGAAGGCACAGTAACATTTGTAAGTAAAGGCTATGTAAAGATTACATTGCTGTCAGGGGACAAGGGTACATTATTTTTAAATGAAATTACTGATTTACCAATCAATTTGATAAGCCATTTCAAGGTGGACAGTAAAATATATGTACTCATAAAGAAAAGATGTTTTGACGGTACATTGGTTTTATCGATGAAGGGATTATTTAATAAAAATGTATCTACATACAGTAAGAGAGAAAGTCTATATTGTACAGCAATTTCAACTTGTAATTTAGGTACATTCGTACAGATTACTCCTGATTTAATAGGTTTAGTTTATAACGTTTATCTGCAGAAAGGTACGAGTTTACTTGCAAGTGTCTGCAGTATAGATGATATCAATCACAGAATATCTTTAATTTCTGAAAGTGTTCTTTATGATGAGCCGGATGCACGAGTAAATCTTAACTATGGCGACATAAGTATAGGACAGAGTGTTGCAGAAGAATGTGCAGCTTAACTAAATAATACTACTTTTAAACAGCGATAATTTGAGGGAGGTGATTTTATGAGTAGCAGAAAATATACTGCTTGGGACAACTCTGATCGTGAGGATTTCTATGATAAATATGGTAATCTGACAACAACACATGTTGACAGATACGATTTAAACGGAAACTATACTCACACAGACGTTTATAACGAGCATGGAGAAAAGATTGATAGCTTTGTAAAGTAATATCAGTCTGTCAGGCAAGAGTATTGTTTCGGCAATACTCTTGCCAAACATGAATTTATATTAATAGATTGTGAGGATGATTTTATGAAACCCAGTATGTTTAACATTGCCCAACTTTATAACGATAACATTCTTTTATACAATACATATTCGACATCGCTTGTTGAAATAGAGCCTGCAATTTATAATAGAATTTTTATTGATGGTAATTATTCTGATCACAAAGATGAAATAGACGCACTTTTTGAACTTGGGTTTCTTGTTGAAAATGATTGCGATGAGCTGTCAGAGCAAGAGTTATTACGCAAGACTGTGATAGAAAACAACAGTGATAAAATCGCAAATATCATTATTGCTCCGACTATGGAATGTAATGCACATTGCTACTATTGCTTTGAAAAAGGATTCCGCAAAGGCATAATGACAAGAGAAACAGCTGATTGTTTGATTCAATATTTATTTGAGCATTGGAATCATGATGAACTTGGAATCACATGGTTTGGCGGGGAACCCCTAATTGTGACAGATATTATTGATTATATAGTGGATGGGTTGATAAAAAGAGGCATCAATTTTTCATCAAAAATTACAACAAACGGTTCTTTACTTACTGAATCGGTTATTGAAAAAATAAAAAGCAAATGGAATGTAGAAAAAATTCAAATTACTGTTGACTCAATCGGAGAAGACTACAATAAAATAAAAAACTATTCCGATTTGAAAAATCCTTTTGAAATCGTTATGCAAAACATTGAGCTTGCTTTATTAAATGATTTACAGATAAAAGTAAGAATAAATTTCGATCCGGAGAAAAAGCAAACTGTTGTTAATACATTTAATTATCTAAAGGACAGATTTAAAACTTATGATAATCTTTCAATATACTTTGCACCAATAGATGAAGATTCATCAATTGTAAAAAATATTAATCAAAATTTTACTGAAATGAACGAGCACCCGTATATATCACTAATTAAGTTTGGAAGAGAGAATAAACTGTTTCGTGGATTCCCTGATGTAGAAAATGATATAAATAAAAATACATCACCCAGAATAGCATTGCTTAAGAAACTTAAAATTTTCCCTTCTCCGACTAATTGTTATGCTACTTGTCCGAGTGTATATTCTATTGACAGTAATGGCAATATATATAAATGTCATCGAACACTTGGAAGAAAAGAGTTTGCAAGTGGGGATATTTTTAACGGAATTAAGAAAAACAGTGAGTATGAATTTTTCTGCAACACAGATTTAGCGTATGATGAATGCAAAGAGTGTGCTGTTTTACCGATATGTCAAGGTGGTTGTAAAATCAACGGACGAATATTTAGCGGTAAGGAAGCATGTGCACCTTGCAAAATGATAATTAATAATCTAATCTTGTTGTACAAGCAGGACTTAGATGCACTATATGAAAGGAGGTGATGAAATGAAGATCATAAATTATCAGTCCAAAAAGGATATGAGCATATTTATGGAGGCAAGTGCTAAACTCAGCTATTCAGGCTGTGACAATGACTGTCCTAAATGCAGAGTATCTGACGGCTAATATAGCTTATAGGCAAGGTGGTTCTTTCTTGCAATAGATTGCAGAGAGAACCACCATTGAAAAATTCATACAAATATTAATTTATTGGAGATATATTTATGGACGATTACACTTTTGAAAAAGATGAAGTCAGCAATGACGAAAAAACTGTGGAATATGGATTCGATAGCTGTCACTACATTGATTTTTGGGCTTTTCCTACAAATAAATGTATCTCCTTTGATGTGCCAAAATATGAAATTATTTGTGATGTTAAAAATGTTTGGTAAGTAAAAATAGAGAGTGCCTAAAAAGCGGCACTCTCTGATTGCTTTTATTGACAAAAATATTGAAATAAAAATAAATTTATTGTATAATTATTTTCAAGGTGATAACTTATGAATAATAGTAGTTATGAAAACGATAACAGAACATTTTTAAATAACGGCACAATAATTAACCTAAAAGGTACCGAATATAGAATTTTAGAATTGAAAGGCAGAGGTGCAAGTTGTGTTGTATATCTTGGCGAGAATCGCTCCAATAATCGTAGGGTGCTTATCAAGGAATTTTATCCTAAAAAATGTGATATTACAAGAGATGAAAATAATAATCTAGTTATATCAAACAGTGACAGTAATATATATAGAATTCTCAAGGAACAGTTGCGTAAAGCATATAAACTTCAACTTGAATTTCATAATAGCGATGAAACAGGCAACTATACCAGTGATGCGGAAACAATGGTTGAAGCGTATTCAACACTCTATGTCATTATGAATAAGGTTGTTGGCTCATCATATGACAAGGTAGTTCCTGAAAATATCACTGATGTGCTTGAAGTTTGCAAATCTGTTGCAACAGTCATCGGCTTTTATCACAAAAAAGGATATTTACATCTTGATATTAAGCCTGACAATATTTATGTTTTAAAAGAAACAAATCAAATTATAAATCTTTTCGATTTTGATACGGTAAAATTAAAGTCCGACCTTGAAAACGGTAACTACATAGCAAGTACAAATAAAATTTCTGCACCTGAAATTTCAAAAGCAGAAATTGATGAGTTTACCGGCAAGTATTTGCAAGAGGTTGATGAGCGTGCGGATATTTATGCTATCGGTCATATTCTTTTTGAAAAGGTTATGGAAAGAAATGCTAAAAGCTCAGACATTATACTCGGCAAAAAATTTAATTTAGGAAAAACAAAGCTTTTAAAAAATTCATCCCCACAGCTGCGTGAAAAGATACAGGAAATATTCCAACACACAGTTGTAAGAATGAAATCTGAGAGATATTCAAATACAGACGAACTTATAAAAGCATTGGATCAGGCGCTTGAAATTGCAACTGAGGAAAAAGATGGATATTTGATTGATAATAACATTACTGTCACAACATCAAGCAACTATTATATCAGCAGAAAGGACAAATTGTCAGAAATCCGTCAGCATTTAGAAAACTATCATATTGCATATCTTTATGGTATCGGCGGTATCGGTAAGTCGGAAACAGCAAGAGAGTATGCAGAAGAATACAGGAGTTCTTATACAACAATACAGCTGTCTATATATTCGGGTGATTTAAAATCCTTAATTGCCGGATTGAAAATTGCCAGATCAAAAATTTCAGACGACTGTAATCAAACTGACAATTCTTTCGAAAAAGATATAAATATTAGATATGGAACTAGGTTAGCCATTTTGTCACAAACAACGATGAATAATGAAAGTACTTTACTAATTATTGACAACTACAATGTTGAACCTGATTCAGATGAATATAAGAGAAATGTAGAAGTGATGAAAGACCTTAAAAAGCTGCATATTCATATTCTTTTCACGACGAGAACATTACCGAATGACGATAAAACTAAAATTGATGTAGAAGAATTTTCAAAAGAAGAGTTAAGACATATGTTCTTTGCCATAAATCCAAAAGATAAGGACAAAGAGGAACGAATTGCACAGGTAGATGAGCTTATAGAAACAGCGTACAGACACACTTTAACAGTTGACCTTGTCGCACATCAAACAGCGAAAATTGAAGATTATGGTAAGAAAACACTTTCCAATTACATAAAAGTTTTAAAGGAAAGCGGAATAAACAGCGGAATAAATGTTGTGGTTTATAACAATAAAGACGATAATGGAAAGAGTGACATTATTTTTGAGCATATCAGAGCGTTGTTTAATCTTACTGCATTAACTGAAAAAGAAAAGTATATAATGGTAAATGCTTGCCTTTTGCCATTATCAGGCATGCCGGTCGCAGAATTTGAAAGCTTTATAGATTTAGAAAATTATCCAAATTCCGAATCAAATGACGGATGGGGTGAGGACAGCACAATTTCTAATCTTATAAAAGGCGGTTGGATAAAGAGAATAAACGGTGAAGTGTCAAAAATAACTCTTCATCCGATTGTTTCGGAAGTTACTGTAAATGAACTTAAGCCGGAGATAACTGAGGATAAGTGTAAAAACTTTTGTGATTCAATGCAAGAGTTAGCAGATAATTGTGAAAACGACTTAAAAGCGGTAGAGCCGTACAAAGATTTATTCATAAAGAGTGCGAATTTATTAATGAAAAGTGAAGATGAAAAAACTGCAAATTATCTTAGTAGTGTATCATATGTATTATTTAACTTAGCATACTATGTAGATGCATTGTTTTATATGTTAAAGACTCTGGTAATACGTGAAGAGAAATTGCCAGAAAATCATCCGGATATTGCATCATCACTAAATAATGTGGGTTGTGCATATGGCAAATTAGGTGGCGATAAAGGCTATGAAATAGAATGTGAATATTGTTTGAAAGCTTTAGCAATACGAGAAAAGGTATTGCCAGAAAATCATCCAGATATTGCAACATCATTAAATAATATAGGCTATGCATACTGTGAATTGGGTGACCCAAAAGAAGCACTTAAATATCTTTTAAAAGCCTTGACGATACGAGAAAAAGTTTTGCCTAAAAACCATCCAGACATTGCGGAATCCTTAAATAATGTAGGTTCTGCATACGGTAAATTAGGTAAGCATGATAAAGTATTTGAATATAAAAAAAGGGCACTTGTGATATGGAATAATGAATTGCTTAAAAATCATACAGAATGTGCAGCACCATTCCATCATATCGGTGTTATATATGGTGAATTAAAATGTTATAGAAAACAATTGGAATATTTTAATAAAGCTTTGACAATCCAAGAAAAAAAGTTATCAAAAAATCATCCAGAAATCGCGTTATTATATAATAATATAAGTGCCACTTATATGTGCCTAAGAAACTATGACAAGGCATTGCCTTATATGCTTAAGGCAGCTTCAATTTTTGAGCAGACAGTACCTAAAAATAATGCACAGCTTGCAAAGATATATAGTCGTATTTCAAAGGCCTATGCTAATTTAGGAGATGAAAAAAATTCAGAAAAATATTTAAAACTGTATCAGCAATATAACAATCAATAGTATGTCTTTATATAAAAAACTAAAAAAGCGTTGCGTGAAAACCGCCCTGATATTGCAACATCGTATAATAATGTAGGTTGTGCATATGTCGAATTAGGAGAACATAAAAAGGCACTTGAGTATTATCAGAGATTATTGTCAATCCAAAATGATACATTGCTATAATTTTATATAGCTCAATTTATTAGCTGATTTGAATAGGAGGCAAGTGTGAAAGAATATCAAATTAATGTAAATAACAGCAAAAATCAAATTCAAAAATTTATTGTAGAGGAATATGACAACTATGTAGTGTTGAAACAATATTTATCAAATGAAATTGATTTGGTAGAAATTCCTGCAAAAATCAATAATAAGAATGTCACTATTGTTGGAGATTGTTGTTTTTTTAACCATCCTGAAATTATAGGTGTTTACTTTTCTTCTGCAATTCAATCTATCGGTAACGCTACTTTTGCCTATTGCAAAGGAATAAGCAAGTTGAATTTGCCTGATTCAATTAAAGAAATTGGTGTATCTGCATTTAGAGATTGCACCGGTTTGAATAGAGTTGTAATGCCAAAACATTTGAAAGTTTTAAGTGCAGGTTTGTTTGCTTTCTGCCACTTGAATTGTGATGCAGAAGTTGTTCTGCCACATGAACTTGAGGAAATAGATGTTCACGCTTTTTATAGCGGTGGTTCTTTTGAATTGAAAATTCCTGATACCGTCAAAAGAATTGCGGTAGGTGCATTTAATGGAGGACCAAAAGTTATTACCTCACTTCCGTATGATAAAGGTTGGTATCTTGATTGGCCTTATGGAGAAAAAATTGTTTTTTCAGATGGACAAGAAGGCATTGTTTCAAACATTACATATGTAGGCATTGATTGTACAAATTCCGAAATTTTGGAAGTTACAATCGGTAATAAGAAACAAAACATTTTTTATCCCTGTTGTGGAGAAAATGTTTATAAATTTGAAAATATTCATAGTCAACAGATGATGCAAGAGGATATTAAAAATTATCCTGAAGTAGAAGAATTATATCAAGCATGGCTTAACGGTTTGGTATGATTATTTATGCATTATGTGAAGAATTTTTTGTAAAGATAATTATTTAAAACAAGGCGTTGTCGCAGAATGTGAAATTCCGTTTCAAACGGCACAAAGGGCAGTACCGCAAGTAAAGGTGGTAAAGTAACAGTCGATAATTCTGCCGCAACAGAAGAGGACGGTTACTATCAGTATCTCGGAACAACTTCACTCAAGGTTGAAAATCCGACAAGTGAGAATAACTCCGCATTCTTTACAGGCTTTGCTCATCAGTTCAAAGAAACAACTTTCAACGGCAAAGATGTAACTTTCTCCGCATATGTAAAAACAAAGAATGTAAAGCAAATTTATAGTGGCGGCTCAGTCGGAGCAATCCTCAAAGTTAAGTGTCTTGATTCATCAGGCAAGACTGTAAAAGAAATCAACAGTATCGGACTTACAGGCACACTTGATTGGCAGAGAATCAGCGTAACAGCAAATGTGCCGAGTACAACAGCGTCAATCCGTGTTTATGGATTGATAAGATATGCATCGGGTACAGCATGGTTTGACTGTATCCAGTTTGAAGAGGGTAATTGTGCCAACAACTTCAACGCTCTTCAAAACAGCGATTTCAGCTCAAATGACAACTGGCTCACAGAAGAAAACAAGAGCATTTCAGCCAACAACGGCACTGTAACAATAGGTGGTACAGCAGGTGCGGTTGATGATGGAGAAAATGCCGATTCATCAAGCGATGACTCAACAGACGAAACACAGCCGTCAACATACACGAAAACAGTTACAGAAACTGAACCTAATGACAGTATCACCACATATGATGATTACGGTAATGCAATCAAGTCAGAGCAGGGATTTGTAACAAGAACTGTAAAGAAAACTTATGAAGTTGAAGAAAATGAAACAACGGAAGAAGTTACAAATCCAAGTGATTCTGATACAGATAATGATAATTCCGAAACCACTGATGATAACTCATTGGGTAACAAGTATATCTATCAGAATGTAAAAGTAGGCAGAGCGGGAGTATCGTTTAAAATTAACGGTACAGCAAAGTCGAATTCAGTTCCGCTTTCAAACGAAAACAGAACATTCGGTATTGCACTTAATATTTATTACAATAACAGCAGTACACCTGAATTTCATTATCAGAACTTTAGTGCTGACACAGACGGTTACCAGCAGGTATCACTTTCTGTAACTCCTGAAAAAACAAATGAAGTTGTAAATTATATTGCATTTGCGTTTGTTTACGGTTATAATGAGAATGAAATGACGGTTGATAATGCGGAAGTAAACATTTCACCGTTAATTCAAAGCTCCGAAGATTCTAAGAATGAATCATCTGAAAAAAAGGCTGTTGACGAAGAAGTCTTATCTGAAAGTATTGATAAGTCAAAGCCGTATATGCAGACAAGCTCTGAGTATGACAGCACAGGCAACTATGTAACTTCCGAAACAAATGAGCAGGGAAGTACAACAAAGTATGCTTATGATGCGAACGGTAATAAAACTGCTGTCACAGACGGAAACGGTAATGTAACTAATTACACCTATGATACGAACGGAAATGTATTGTCAATAAAGAACGGTACTTCCGGAAATGATTATTCCTATACAGGCTCAGGCTATGTATCGAAAATCACTCATAACGGTTTTAGTTATTCATTTAATTATGATGTATTCTATAACCTTGTTTCAACTAAAATAGGCAATGTTGCAATTACAAGTAATACCTATGACAGTAACGGCAATCTCGCAAAAACAACCTACGCAAACGGTGATTATTTTGAATACACTTATGATGATTACGGCAATATTTCTGTAATCACAGGCGAAACAGGCAAAATTGCCGAGATGATTTACAACAAGCAAGGTCTTGTTACAAAAGCAGTTGATTATTCAAGCGGTGAAACCTCATATTACTACTACACATTTGACGGTTCGCTTGAAAGCGAATACCGCACATCATCTGACGGCAGTCTTACTCATTATATTGTTACCGATTCAAACGGTAATACAGTTGAAAAGACATCTGTAAACGGTCAGACAAAGACTATTACAACAGGCACAGATAAAGACGGTAAGTCATTTGTAAGCAATGACGGTGTAACTAACGAAACCTCAACAGATGATTTCGGCAGAATTACACAGGTCAGAACGGTCCGCAGTGACGGCAAGCTCGTATTTAATACAGACTATGAGTACGCAAACGGCAAGGCTGAAAATTCAACTACTAACCTTGTCAGCAAGTACAGTCAGTCATACGGCAGTGACAGCGTTTTATCCTACGATTATTCTTATGATGCAAACGGTAATATTACCGAGATTAAGCAAAACGGTAAGCTTACAAACAAGTATGTTTATGACAGCCTTAACGAGCTTAAAGAAGAATACGACTATGTAAATAAATTTTACATTAACTATTCCTATGACAGAGCAGGAAATCTGCAAAATAAATATGAACAGGTTCTTGATCCCACCTACGGTTATCCGACAGGAACGCAGAACGGCAATACTTATGAGTACACCGATACAAGCTGGAAGGATAAGCTGACAAAGGTTAACGGCAGTAATATTTCATACGATGCAAACGGCAATCCGCTTTCATACCGTGACGGAATGAGCTTTGAATGGGAGAACGGAAGAATCCTTAAGAATATAAACACTTCCGATAAAGCCATTCAGATGAGTTATGATTCAAACGGTATGAGAACACAGAAAACCGTTGACGGAGTTAAGACCAACTATTACTACGACAGCAACAAAAATTTAATTGCTCTTGTAAAGGGTAATGACACTCTGTTGTTCTACTATGACAGTGACGGAAGTGCAACCTCATTCTCATACAACGGTACAATGTACTTTTATGTGAAGAACTTGCAGGGTGATGTAATCAGAATTATTGACCTCGCAGGCACAGACGTTGCAAGCTATGTTTATGACGCTTGGGGCAACATAAAAGATACCAAAGGCGAGCCGACAATTCGAGAAATAAACCCGATTCGCTACCGTGGCTATGTTTATGATACCGAAACTTCACTCTATTATCTCCAAAGTCGCTACTACGATCCATTTACAGGCAGATTCTTGAATGCAGATGATACGGCGTTTATTGGGGTAAGTGGAACAGTTCTTAGTGGTAATTTATTCGCTTATTGTGAGAACAATCCAGTTAATCATATTGATAATTATGGTTATGTAAAAATTAATATCAAATGGTTAAGTTATGCAGTTGATGCAATTCTTTGGTTAATACCTGCTTTATACGCAGTTTCTAAAATATGGAAATCCGTTTCTAAGACTGCAAGTAAACTGGTTTCTTTTGGCAAAAAACTGATTTCTGTAGGTAAAACTTTATTTAAAAGATTAGACAACAGATTGTATTGTGCTTTTGCTAAAGAATCTACCTATCGCATTGTTAAAACGATAGGTAAATTAGCTGGAATCATAAGCATCATATCTAGCCCTGGTTCAATTGTACAATATCTAATTGATATTTTAGATGGGAAATGGGATGGTTATTTAAATACAAGCCATATCAAACCTAAATTTGATTTAAAAAAGCGTTATTAAGATGGTGATTTGATGGATTTACTTTTTTTTGTTCTTAATCATGCTATAAGTTTTATTATATCGAGTATACCCCTGATAATCATATACATACAAGTTTATATGTTTAAATTCCCCCCTAAAAAGGTCGTAGTGTGCATCATTTTAAATTTGATTATTAGTGTGTATTTTTGGATTAGATTAGGTGATTTTAATTTAGCATTATATCAACTCATCCCTTATGTTTCGGGTTTTATATATCTTTTGTACAAAATTAAATTTAAAAAATGACAATAATATAGAACAGGGAGGGTTAGTTTAAAAATAATAATGTATCGTCTCTGACGAAACAACAGGACTGGGGACGGAGTTGTGTCGTAAGCAATCTGATAAATAATTTTTGACAGTGTCGGATTTTCGATACAGCAATAATGTATTGAAACACAGCTATGCATCAACAGAGTACAGCTCCATCTCTAGTCCTACAATAAAAATATGGTTTTTATGTAAATTTTAATTTACTATTATTTTTTCTGCTGTAATATATCTTACAGTAAGTAAGTTCACTTCACCTACCACTATGACAGGTGCCACCTACCACCGAGATAACAAACTTTGTCCTTGGCGGTAGGTGGTTTTATTTTTCTTATCTATGATAGACACTAAAAAGCAATGTGCTTTTACCACCTTTTTCACGGTAGCGTTGCTTGGTTTCTATAAGACCAGCTTTTCTTAAATCTTTAATAGCCCTTCTTACTGTAGCAGGCGACAGCTTTATGTCGCCTGCTATTGCTTTAATGGGTTTACCCAGTGCCACGCTTGCGTGGTACAAACAACCACCCGCTATGC
>OBYS01000443.1_pt1 | contig 29293 bp, 15 predicted proteins | sample 1476791 | NCBI WGS metagenome assembly OBYS01 (sample SAMEA2580205, study PRJEB22360) | human gut metagenome | biome: human gut; feature: human-associated habitat; material: faeces | place: Denmark | collected 2008/2010
TGCAGCAGAACCGGATCATTTTAAAGAGAAGAAACAAGGCAAATAATTAATAATCATACTTAAATAAGATAAAAGGACATCATTTATTGAAATGGTGTCTTTTTTGCGTGTAGAAAAAATGTAAATATTTTACCCAAATTACATCAGATTATATGGTGTGAATTGCAGGAGAATAATATAATAAAAAGAATAATTGTAAAGAAAAACAGGGGGAAAAAGTTGAAGAAATTTTATATTGCATATGATACAGATGTTGGGATAAAAAAGAAGACCAATCAGGACAGTTTGTTATTAAAAGGATGTTCTGAGGAACATGGAGAGACACTTCTGATCGCAATTTGTGATGGCATGGGTGGCATGGAAAAAGGGGAGCTTGCCAGTGCAACGGTCGTCAGGGCTTTTTCAGACTGGTTTGAACAGGTTTACATAAAGAACGAAATGCATGTTGGGGATGAAGGAATAAGACAACAGTGGCAGAGTCTTTTGGAAGAAATAAATGGCAGACTGATCAGGTATGGAAAAGAAAACCAGATTCAGCTTGGAACAACAATAAGTGCGGTTTTATTAAACAGTGATGGACAATATATGCTTTGTCATGTTGGAGACACCAGAATTTATACATTATCGGATACGTTGCAGCAGCTGACCGAGGATCATACATTCATTGCGCGAGAAATAAAACGTGGGAATATGACAATAGAGGAAGCTAAAAAGGATAATCGCAGAAACGTGCTTCTTCAGTGTATCGGTGTGAATGAATTTTTTGAACCACAATATGAGAATGGAAGGCTGGCGCATGGCACAGCCCTTTTGTTATGCTCAGATGGATTCCGTCATATGTTATCAGAAGACGAAATTTCTGAGTCACTGAATCCGCATAAAAATCTTGATGAAGCGCAGATAAAAGAAAAATTGAGAGAAATGATCGAATGGAATAAACAACGGATGGAAACGGATAACATTTCTGCAATTTATATCAAACTCAAATAAGGCAAAAGAGGAAATGAAAGTTGGCTGAGAGAGGAACAATTATTGAGGGAAAATACGAGGTTTTAAAGCTGATCGGAAAAGGTGGAATGTCAAAAGTTTACCTGGCGATGGACAAAAACCTGAATAAGCAGTGGGCAATCAAAGAAATCGAGAGAAAAGCTTATGATAAGAACAATGAAGTTGTAGTTGCAAGTGCAATGGCGGAAGCAAACATGATGAAAAAACTGGATTATCCGTCACTGCCAAGAATTGTAGACATTATCGAAAAAGAAAATGTAATCTATGTTGTCATGGATTACATTGAGGGAGAAACCTTAAGCAGTGTATTGAGTAAAGAAGGTGCACAGCCACAGGAAGTTGTAATTGAGTGGGCAAAGGAACTATGCAGGGTATTGGATTATTTGCATACGCAGAATCCGCCAATTATCTACCGGGATATGAAACCGGCAAACATTATGCTGCAGCCGAATGGAAATATCAAGTTAATTGATTTTGGTATTGCGAGGGAATACAAAGAACAGAATCTGGCAGATACAGTCAGTCTTGGAACAAAAGGATATGCTGCGCCGGAGCAGTTTGGAGGAAAAGGTCAGACGGATGCCAGAACAGACGTATATTGTCTTGGCGTGACGCTATACCATTTACTCACAGGACAGAATCCATGTGAACCTCCTTATGAGATATATCCAATCCGATATTGGAATCCGCAGTTGTCCAGTGGATTAGAAGCAATCATTCAAAAATGTACCCAGTTAAACCCGGAAGACCGTTATCAATCATGTGCAGAATTGTTATATGCGTTGGATCATTATGATGAGATGGACGAGGGGTATCGAAAGAAACAGAAAAATAAGCTGAAAGTTTTTTTTATTACAGCAGGTTCAGCTGTATTTTTTCTGATTGCAGGGTGTGTATGCACAGGAATGAGGGTTCATGTGAACAACAGCGATTATGATAATAACATCAAGCAGGCAGAATTATCTGCGACAGATGAGGAAAAAATCGATTATTATGCCAAAGCAATAGATATTCTGCCGGGCAATTCGGAAGCGTATTTTGGAATAATCGAGGCATTTAAGGATGACGCGGTCTTTTCATTGGAAGAAGAGGAATTATTCAAAAAGAAAATAAACAGTAATCTGACTGTTTTGCAGCAGAATAGCGATTATGGGGATCTTGCTTTTGAGATAGGAAAATTATACTGGTATTACTACGATTATGGAAAAACAGAAAATTCAGACAATCAGATAACCAGAATGAAAAGTGCGATTCAGTGGTTTGAGGCGGCATGTACTTATGGCGGTGAAGACAGCAGTTATTATACGATGGCTGAAATGTACCGTGATATAGGACAGTTTAACCGCGATATCACACTGAATGTGCAGGAAGCATCTGATAAAGGAACCTATCTTCCATATTGGGAGAATATAACAAAACTCGTAGCAACCGTATCTGAGAGTCAGGATGAGAATGAAATTGTAAATCTGGAAGTATACAAACTGGCAATGAATGCTGTGGAAACTTATGCAAGAAAATTTAAGGCAGATGACGTAGCACAGGAAGATATGAAAGCGTTGCTGGAACAGGTAAAAGCTGGTACGGAGCAGGTTGATACGACAACAGACAAAACAGAAGAAATGAAAAATGATATTCTAAAGCGTTTGCAGGATGCAGAGGCAGCAGTGGAAAATGCATATGCAAAAGATACGGAGGTGAAAGCATCATGAATGCAGGTACTTTACAACTCATATCCATCATTGCATTTTCATTAGCAGGAGTTTTAACACTGATATCCATATACCTATTTTTTAAAATAGATGTAAGGGGAATTATAGATGATCTTAGCGGTAAATCGGCAGAACGTCAGATTATGGCAATGCGAGAAGAAAATAACAGACAGAAAAATCCATTGTCCAGAAGAAGCGGAAAATCGTCTGAAACAAAGAAAAACGGTTTAACAGAACGCACAACACTGAAATTGAAAAATGACGACAGAACGGAGACACTTCCGAAGATAGATGAAGATAAGACTACATTATTGCAGGAAGAATCCACTATGCCGCTTCAGATGGTTGAGGAGGAAACAGCTGTTTTAGAAGAAACTACAACTGTATTACAGGAAGATGAAACAGTTGTGCTGGATGAAAATATAAAAAACACAGATAAAAGGTATGAACTGGTCTTGAACGAAATCATCATACATACGCAGGAGATAATTTAGAAAATGGAAATGTTTTGGAGAACAAAAGGAAAAAGAATTGCAGCATGGTTAATGATTGCGTTAATTATGGCAACAACGATACCATTTGGAAGTATCAGTGCATCAGCAGATAACACTGCAACAGGTAAAAGTGGTACAGTCACAATCACAGGACAGGTGATGGTTCCGTATGATACTAATGAAAACACGGGTACGAGTAAAGGAAAAGCATATGCAGGTGCTAAGGTAATTGTAAAATATCCTAAAGACAGTGCGACTACTGTGACTCATAATGCAATTACAGGAGCCGATGGAAGTTTTACCATTCCCATAGATGATTTGACACTAAAAGAGGATGATAAGTATACGATTGAAGTTGAGCCAGCAGATGCGGATAAAGATACATATGACAGATATTCTGATGTGAAAACGGTCACTGCAGATCAGGTAAGCACTAAAGCGATTGAGTTAAGTGAAATTACGCTTAAAAAAAAATCTGCATCTTATTCTGTTACTGCAAATGCAAATACTTCTGATAATTCAGCAAAAAATGATGCAGAAGAAGTAAAGGTAGAAAATAATGTAGTAACAGCAACACCAAAGGAAGGTTATGAAATCACTGCTGTAACAGTAAAAAAAGAAACTGCAGATTGGAAACCGGATGGAGAAACCAACGATAATTGGTGGAACAAGAATATAAATGCGAGCGGTGCATTTGTATATGAAGAATTTAAGGATAAAACATTAGATGCAAATTATGCATTTACAGTCACATTCGCAAAGAAACAGTTCACAATCACATATAAAATCAGTCAGAATGGAAAGCTAATTTTAAATAGTGATGCACAAAATGATAAAGTTGAAATCACAACCGAGAGTGGAGAAGACGGTAGCCGGAATGTTCCATATACAGATTCTGAGTACAAAATAAAAGCAGCTGTTACAGACAACAAGTATCATCTTACAAGTTTTAGAGTGGACAATGATGAAAAGCTTAATGAAAACGAAATAAATAACAGCTTAAAAGAGAAAGAATATATATTTTCAGAAGGAATAAAACAGGCACATAGTATAGAAGTGACAGCAGAAATTGATACGTACACAGTTTCTGTTACAACTGATGATGGAGGAATTGTTGAGGTTAATGGTTCCAGTGAAAAAAATATTATTGTAGATTCTGGAGCAGAAGTTGCAATCATTGTAAAACCAAATGAAGGTAAAACAGTAAAAATATTTTCGGTCAATGGTACGCCGATACAGGAAAATAATTTAACAGAGGATGAAGATGGAACAGCAGTCTATAAGATTGAAAACGTAAATGGTGACCAGAATGTAACTGCTGAATTTGAAGATATTCAAAATGAAAATAAAGATTCGTTGGCTCTTGCAGGTCTGAATCTGTTAGATAGTGGAAATAATCAAATAACAGCGGATGAGGATGGAAACTATTATTCATCATCAGCCATTTTAAAATTTGATGGTAAAACTAAAATCAGTCTTTCGCAATGGGGAGTGGGCAAAACGCAACTCAACTTAACGGAAACAACTATCATTTCATCAGTGTATAAAGGTGGAATTATTGGCAGAAAGCAAATAAGTCTCAATCCGTCTGTGAAAATTGTGATTGATACAACAAAACCAAAAATTGAACTGAGTGACGATGAGAAAACAATTTGGAAAACGGAAACAGACACGACGGTGGATATCACAGGTACAGCCGTGGATGAAAATTTGAAAAAGGTTGTCTGGTCAGCAACAGAACTTACACCGGATGATGTTGTACTGAATCAAAAACAGGAAGCAGTATTAAATGAAAATGGTAAGTTTGAAATAAGCGGCATTCAATTAGCAGAAAATCAGAACATTGATAAAATCTATGTTTATGCCATTGACAAAGCAAATCAATGTTCACAAGCTGGAGTAGTCACTGTATACCGGGACAGTGCAGCACCTGAAATTACGGAAGTGTCTCTGATTCCTGCTGATATAATAAAAAAATACAAGTTTGGTAATTATTACAATGCAAATATGACAGTAAAAGTTACTGCGAAAGATGTGGATGTAAAAGACGGCAAATTGGATTATCCGGCAGTTGGTGTGAAAGAAATTCGCGTATACAGTGATGATGATACAAAAGTGTATACGGGAACTGTAAGTACACAAGTAAGTGGAACAAGTGATGCAATGATAGAAGTTACGATTCCATTGGAAGAAGCTGGTACATTTGCAAGCCTGAAAAAGGTTCATATCAAAGCAGTGGATGCATTAGGCAATGAGAGTGAGGCATATAAATTAACAAAAATTAAGAATCATAATGATATTTTATCGGATGATTTAATGCTGGAAAAAGATGCACCTGTAATAAAGGTGGCACCACAGGCAGATGGCAAATATGAAAATGCAAAAGATGGAAAGACAGAGTATTGGTACAAAGAGATCCCAGCGATTGCATGCGAGGTTACAGATCAAAAAGATCAGACTAACGGAAGTGGTCTTGCGGCGAGAACTGTGACCGTAAACGGAGTTGAACTTACTTCGAAGACAAAGAACTTTGTGGAAAGTATTACAGGTAGTGATCAGATTGTGCAGGAGGATTCTCTTACACTTTCAGCAAGCGATTTGCAGGATGTACAGGAAGGCGAAAATACAGTTGTCACCACCTATACGGACATCGCAGGAAATAAAACAATTGACACAAAAACAATCTGTCTTGATACACATAAGCCAGATGTTACAAGATTTAACATTGAAAAGAAAGATGCATCAAAAATTTTAAATATTCTTACCTTTGGTAACTATGGAAATGGTGTCATCAAAGTTACTGTAACAGCAGATGATTTATACAGTGACGATGGTTCAGAAGTACCATCAGCCGGACTGAACGAAATTACATTATATGTAGGTGAAGAAGCTTATCAGACAAAGGCAGTCGGAAGCGATAATACAGCGGTATTTGAACTCCCGGCAGAGACTGTTTTAAATGAACAGAAAGTATATTTAGATAAAAAAATTAGTGCAACAGTTACGGATAACGTTGGCAACCAGTCTGAAAAGACACTTGTGACGACAGCAAATTCGAATGTGAAAAACAGCAATTTAATGATTGAAACAGTGAAACCGACCATTACATCTGTTTTATCGGCAGAAGGATATGTTGGAAAAAATGGAATCATCTATAACAATAGTGATACTGGAGTCAGCATTAAAGTAGAAGATAAAGATTCTGGAATTTATAATGTGAAGGCCTCCGTTAATAACAAGGAGTTAGTGAACGTTTCTTATCCGGATCAGAAAACGGTTACGGAAAGCTATGAGATCAACACGAAGGATGCTGTCATTAATGCAGATACCAACAGCTATGATATGGTAATTACAGCCATTGACAATGCTGGAAATGAATATTCCAAAACACAGCGTGTCTACAAGGATATTACCGCTCCGGAAATTTTAAGCGTTGATATGGAAGCAGCAGGAAATAAAGAAGCAGATGGAAGTGTTTCTTATACAGAGACGGATTATGGTTATTATTTTGTGGAAAATACAAAGGTGACTGTAACGGCTACGGACGGCTCCAAAGAAGGGGATTCCGGTGTAAAGGAGATCCACTATTATACGGTAGATGCCAATGGAACAAAAAGCAGTGAGCAGATTGTACAGGCAGATGCAGAAGGAAAAGTGACATTTGTGGTTCAGGCAGGATTTAAAGGACAGATTTATGCCTGTGCTTACGATATGTTAAATAATCACGAAGAAAGATATGTGACACCGAGCAGTCTGATCATTGAAACAGCCGAGCAGCATGCCCGTGAGAAACATATTGATTTTAACAAGGCGGCAGCTGCAAGCAAGGATGCAAAGGGAAATGAACTGTATGAAAAAGATGTAACGGTAGATGTTACAGTGACAGATACATTTTCGGGAATCCGTTCTGTGGAATGGACAGTGGAATCGCCTTATGATAAAGAAAACAATCAGTCAGGAAATGTGGAGATCAGTAATCAGGGTGCATTTTCCAGTGGAAATGCGGATGGCTGGAGTCAGACAAAGAAAGACAAAAACCTTGTTACAGAACTGAAAAAGTCATTCACTGTAAAAAATAACAGTAATGAGATAAAAATGCATATCAAAATGACAGACCGTGCAGGAAATACATCAGAAGACGAACTGATATTCAGTATTGATAAGACAAAACCGGAAATCAAAATTGCATTTGATAATGAGACACCGGATGCTGAAAATACAACCATGTTCAAAGAGAACAGAGTTGCTACCATTACAGTTACAGAACGCAACTTTGAGGCGGCAGATTTTAAAGCAGATATTACCAATACAGATGGTGTGATTCCTGAGTTGTCAGCATGGCAGACAACCGAAAATACGGAAAACCCGGATCAGAGTGTAAGTACGGCAACCATTACATTTGCAGAGGATGGTGACTATACGCTTTCGGTCAGTGGACAGGATAAGGCAGCAAATCAGGCAGAGACAGTAAAAGCAGATGATTTTACCATCGATAAAACCCGTCCGGTGATTACGGTTACTTATGACAACAATAATGCAGTAAATGGCAATTATTATGCAGCAACGCGTACAGCAACGATTCAGATTGAAGAACATAATTTCTCTGAAAACAGAGTAAGGATAACAGGAACAGCAACTGATAACGGAGCAGGAATCTCATTCCCACAGTCTGGCGGATTTACCGGAAATGGAGATGTTCATACCGCAACCATTACATGTGGTACAGATGGTTTATACAATTTTAATGTGGAATACACGGACATGGCAGGAAACATAGCTGAAACCTATACAGGGGAAGAATACTATGTGGATCTCACTGAACCGGAAATTGAAATTGTTGGTGTCGAAGATTATTCGGCAAATAATGGAGATGTTATTCCACAGATCGTAATGTCAGATACAAACTTTGATACCAATGGTGTGAACATTGAACTGGTTGGTGCAAATCAGGGAAGTGTGGCACCGGAAGGCTCTTATACGAATCAGGGAAATGGAGAGACATTTACATTCCAGAACTTCCCGAAAGAGCAAAGCTATGACGACATCTATACGATAAATGCCACATTGACCGATATGGCTGGAAATGAGAGCAATGCAACAGTTACGTTCTCCGTAAATCGCTTTGGATCAGTTTACGTGTTTGATCAGACCTTAAAGGATATTGAAGGAACTTATATTCAGAACGAGATTGATGTCAAGTTACAAGAAGTCAACGTAGACAGTCTGGAACATGACAAAATCAAAGTAGTAGTAGATACAAATGGAACACCGAGGACATTAGAAGAAGGTATCGATTATCAGGTACAGGAATCTGGTGGAAACGGACAATGGTATCAGTATGATTACACCATCGACAAGTCTCTTTTTGCCGGAGATGGACGCTACATTGTGACACTGTATTCAGAGGATATTGCAGGAAATGTCAATGAGAACATTGATGAATCCAAAGAAGCAGAGATTTCATTCGGTGTTGACAAAACAGCTCCTGTCGTTATTCCGATTGATGTTGAGAGCAATGCCCAGTATCCTGTGGATACGAAAGCAGCGAATGTGACAGTCAACGACAACCTGGTATTAGATAGTGTTGAGATTTATATTGGTGATAAAAAATGTGATTATACAGTGGATGGTGAAAACTATCAGTTCAATATCCCAAACAATACGAAAAAACAGGATGTCACGATTATGGCTGTGGATGCAGCTGGCAATAAAACAAACTATGTCTTAAATGGAATTCTTGTAACAACCAACACATTCATCCGTTGGTATAACAATAAGCCATTGTTTGCAGGTTCTATTGCGGGTGCAGCAGTAGTAACAGGCGGTGGCGTCGGTGCAGCGATCGCACTGCGAAGCGGACGTATCAAAATAAGACGTAAGAGAAAATAAAAAAAGGACTGAGAGATATGGCAAAGTATCGCATAGTTTCAAAGGGAAATATAGTTACGATTAAAAGTAAGTTATCATTTGGGGAACAGATTAATGAGCGGGAAATCAATATTTTTGAACAACAGATTTTCCGCGGCTGTTTCAGACCGAGACAGGAAGGAAAAAAGACGATTATCTACACAGCACCAGATGTGGTACCTCTTATATCATATCTGAAAAAGGGTGTGGATGAAGAAACGTTTTTTCTGCTTGCGGCGCAGACAATTGAGATGACTAAAAAAATTGAAATGAATGGGTTGTATCTGCATAATCTCATGTTACAGCCGGAAATGGTGTTTGTATGTGAAAGAACCAGGGAAGTGTTCTTTGTATATCAGCCGATCAATAGCAGAATTACGAGTGGAAATGTTTATGCGTTTCTTGCAGATACCGTACAGTATGCAGGCAGATATGGCAAAGAGCCAGAGCAGTTTCTGAAGGAATTCCAGGTATTCCTCAATGATACAAAGAATTATAAAATAGAGGACATTGAGAGATATATCCGCGAAAAATGTCCACAGGCATTCCGGAAAATCGTAAAAGCAGAGACGGGAAAAAGCGGTTACATCACAAATGACCGTTCATCCTATGAAAGACATTATCACAGTGACAGTAACGATGAAGGTGGAACGACATTACTGATGGAGGAGGATGAAAGTGGTACAACCCTTTTGACACAGCAGGAGGATGACGAGGCAGACACAACTCTTTTGCAGCAGGAGGAAAGATATCCAATTTTAGAGAGAATCAGCACAGGGGAGAGCGTGACTGTCAGAAAAAATATTTTTAATATCGGTAAGGAAAAAGAAAATGATTTTACAATAATAAATAATAAGGCGGTCAGCCGCAGACATGCGGTAATTGAGCGGATAAATGGAACTTATTATCTTATGGATAAAAGTTCAACGAACCATACATATCTGAATGGAGAAATGCTGGATGCTGAAAATTCTTATGTGCTTTCGGATCATGACAGTATTCAGATTGCAGATGAAGAATTTACATTTTATTTTGATTAGGAAGTGAAAAAATGGACGAGTACTTTGCAGATAAATTGACAGAAATTCAAGACACGGAAGACACTGCCTACTTATTGGAAAATAATGAGATCTTTTATGATGTTGGCTATAAAGTGATGCAGAATCAGGAAAATGCCAACCTGTTAAGGTGTCATAGAATCAAATATAATGGAAAAATAAAACTAATTTATTTCACAAGAGAATATACATCACTGGAGGATTACATTGCATCTTCGGATATGGATACGATCTTAAATGCGATTCACAGTTTGCTCGAAGCTTTAATTCAGATTGAAAATCTTGGATTTTTAAATATGGCATGTATTGATAATCGCCTTAGCCATATATATGTAGAGTCTGGCACGAATAATGTGAAGATCATTTATTTGCCTGTAAATATAACGGGTGTTCATAAAAATAAAAATGAATTTGACAATGAAATAAAGGCTCAGCTGGTGCAGAAAATAGAACGGATAGGAATGATGGATCATCCGAAAATGCGTCAGGTGATAGATGCGTTGGAGGATGGAACATTAAAACTTCATGACATTAGTACACGTATACAGGCGGAAAAACCTGTAATGCATAGAAATACAAAAAATACTTCTGCAGATCCCAATATTGGGCAGAAAAAGATAGTGGATATGCCGGACATGAATCAGATATCAATACAATCCATAGATGGGCAGTTTCACTTTGTTGTTTGTGAAAATGAATTCCTGATAGGAAAAAGCAGAGAAAGAGTTCAGGGTGTGATAACAGGAAATAATGCGGTCAGCAGAGTTCATTGCAAAATCGTAAGGCAGAATGGCAGCTATTTTGTAGTGGATATGGGAAGCTCCAATGGTACTTATGTTAATGGAAAAAGAATACAGCCAAATGTGCCAGAGCCTATTTCAGACAGAAGTCAGCTGAGAATTGCAAATGCAGAATTTATAGTACGAGGATAAAAAAATGAGTAAGCCATTAATCATTATTGCAGATACAGATGAGCTGTATCTGCAGAATCTGGAAAGAAAATTTTTGGAAGAATTTGATGACCAGATAGAGTTAGAAATTATATCTGATCCGGTCTATTTTGAACAACGTTTTGAGACACCTGTCTCAGTAGAAATTCTGGCTGTCTCAGAGGCGTTATATTCAGCAGGACTTCAAAGACATAACATTTCCAATCTGTGTGTGCTGGCAGAAGAACATGAGAGTGGGAGTACGGAGGATTTGTCTGTAAACAGAGTGTATAAATATCTGGGAATCAGGGAACTTTTCAATGAACTGACTTATCAGAGCAGGGATCGGCTGACGGAATCACAGACACAGGAACATAAGACACAGATCATTTCTTTTTATTCTGCAATCGGGGGAACAGGAAAGACAGCATTATCTGTCGGACTTGCACGGTGTCTGTCAGAAAAACATAAGAGAGTTTTCTACGTAAATACAGAATCTGTGCAGGATTTTTCTTATTATCTTGAAAACAAAACCGGTATGCCGAATGAAGGATATCGTGTCATGAAAAATGAACAGGAACATATGTATCAGAATGTTCGTTTTACATTAAGAAAAGAAGGATTTACATATCTGCCTCCATTTAAATCAACGCTCGATGCAAGAAATCTTGATTTTACAATCTATCGAAAATTAATACAGTCAGCGAAAGACAGTGGAGATTATGACTTTATTATTGTGGATGTGGAAGCAGGATATAGCAGATGGAGAATACAGTTACTGCAGGATTCTGATAAAGTGATGCTTATTACGTTACAGGATGATGTCTCAACGAACAAAATGCGCTATATCACAGAGTGCCTTGATTTCGGAGATCATGAAAAATACATGGTCATTTGTAACAAATACAGTGAAACAAGAGACAACCAATATGTTCAGTCGGGATTACAGTCAGAGTTTTCCATCAGGGAATATATTGATGAAGTGAGTACCCCATTGTTAACTGCAAGACAACTTGCACAGTTAAATGGGATAGAAAAAGTGTCATACATGTTTATTTAGATAAAGCAATATGGGGAGGAAAGAGATGTTTAGAGATTTTTCGGACGAAGCAAAACAAAAACTTTTAAAGTATGTTGACGAAGTGACGGCAGACGGTACCTGGGACAGGGTAAAAGACTGGTTTGGAGATGCCGGACTGACCATACAAAGCTGGCTCGGACAGCTCAGCATCCAGAACTATGTCAATGACGTAGACACCTACCATAAAAAAGTACTCGATAAAAATAACACCACAGCAAAGCAGATCGGGGAGATCTTTTCGAACGTGCAGGCAGTGGATACCAGATACCTCAGCATCGCAGGAAGTGAGGCAGCCTGTGGGGATGACATCATAAAACTGATCAGAGACCTTGCCAGTGCCATTGACCCGAATGGAGGGAACATGGACATGGGAAGGATGAAGGGTGTTCTGGATGCAGATGTCGAGAACATACGCAATGCCAGGGCGACGGCTGAGAGGGCAGTCGAGGAAAAAATGCTCGGAACTGAGGCAGAGGGCTGCATGAACAGCGAAGACCCGGTCAACCTGAGCACCGGAAACTTCATCTATGAGCATGAAGACTTAAAAGTGGGAGGGGAGATACCGTTATCGTTCCACCGTTATTATAATTCCAAGGACCGCCGCAGCGGTGTGCTTGGAGACTGCTTTTTGCATAATTACCAGACAGCCATCGAAAAAGAAGGGAACGGAGCCGTCAGGGTGCGCCATGCAGACGGACAGGTCAACCATTATGACAGGACGGTCTCAGAAAACGGCAGGGAGGAACTGACAGGAAGAAATACAGCACTCGAATCCTTAAAAGAAACGGAAACAGGATACGTGCTCGAACATCCGGGCACGGAGATCATATCGTTTGACCGGGACGGAAAGATGCTCCGGAAAGAAGACCGGAACGGAAGGGGCATATCTTTTTCCTATCTCGAAGATGGAAAACTTGAAAAAGCGGAGGCAGACAATGGGAGCAGCCTGACCTACTCTTATAATAAAGAAGGACAGCTTGAAAAAGTGACCGACCATACCGGACGGATCGTGCAGCTTGCATACAGGGAAGGAAAACTCGAAAAGGTGACAACGGCATCCGGTGCAGAATACCGCTATGCCTATGGGGAAAATGGAAGAATCACGGAAGTGGAAAATGCCCGTCATGTCACATCTGTTAAGAATACCTATGACAGAAGATTTCGTATTATTCATCAGCAATTTCCAGATGGTGGAATGATGGAGTTTGCTTATGATGATAAAAACCGACGTGTCACACTCACGGAGCGCAATGGAAGTAAAATCATTCATGTGCATGATGAACGATACCGTAACACAGAGACTATTTATGAGGATGGGACAAAAGAGCATTATCTCTATAATGAAAAAAACCAGTGTATCAGCATGACAGACAGGCTTGGCAGAACGACGAGAATGGCGTATGATAACCGTGGGAACCTCACACAGACCGTGGATGCCCTAAAACGCAGGGTCAACTATACCTATGATGCAGATTGTCATCTTATCAGTGTAAGTATTAACGGAAAAGAACGTCTGAAAAACCATTATGATGGGAAAGGTAATCTGATCGGCACGGAAAATCTGTACGGAAACAGAATTACCGTGATAAATAATGGGGCAGGAAGACCGGAAACAATCACTTATGCAGATGGAAGCGTTTTGGAGATTGGATATGATGAAAGCGGAAACATCGTACAGTTAAAGGATGTAACCGGAAATGTGACAACTTATGGTTATGATGCCTTAAATCGTGTGATTGAGACAGTAGATGCAAATAGGAACGTGACACGTTATACCTATGATGCAGCAGACCGTGTCACAACAGTAACCGATGCTATGGGTAATCAGAGAGCATACACTTATAATGCAGGTGGAAAAATCACGGCAATCCGGGATTTTGATGGTAATACGGCAGAGTTTATCTATAATCCACTTGGAAAAGTGGAAACATACACAGATAAAGAGGGACAGCAGGTACATTTCACTTATGATAAAATGTGGAACGTACGTTCGGTCACAGCGCCGGATCATGGAAAGCAGGAATATTTTTATGACGATGACAATCATCTTGTAAAACAGATACTCCCGATGGGAGGAGTAGTGAAATATGCCTATGATGCGGCTGGAAACCGCACAGAAATGACGGATCCGGAAGGAAATACAACCCGTTACTTTTATGATGCCGTAAACCGCCTGACAGAAGTACTGGAACCGGATGGAGCCAGGACTGTGTATGAATATGACAGAGAGGGAAATCTTGTCAGAGAGACGAATGCATCCGGACAGACGACCAGTTACACTTATGATGATTTAGGAAGAAGAACAAGTGTTACAAATGCGGCTGGTGCAACGACAAGTGTATTCTACAATGAACTTGGAAAAGCAGAGCGTATCTGCTATCCGAATGGAAGCAGTACTGTTTATGAATACGAAAAAGGTGGAAGATTAAAGAGTGTTCGTTACCCGGATGGTGCAGGAGAACACTACGGATATGATGCCAGGGGAAACCTCACAGAGCGTACCACTACGGCGGGAGAATGTTACCATTATAGTTATGACTGTCTTGCCCGTATCGCATCCATTGAAAATCCGGCAGGAGGTGTGGCATATTTTACCTATGATTCACTTGGACGTGTGACGAAGGCAGAAGATGAAAAGGGAAATGTTACCTGTTATGAATACACTCCAAATGGCAATCTTGCAAAAGTGACAGATGCGTTGGGAAATGAAACCTTTTATCAGTATGATGCAATGGGACAGCTGGTACAGACAAGCTGCACAGGTGCCAATGGGGAAGAACCACAGAATACAGTCTATTCCTGGGATAAAGAAGGTCATGTGACCACCGTGACAGACCCTTTAGGGGATATAGAACGCTATACTTATGACCCGGCAGGAAAAATGAGGGCAAAAGTAGACAAAGATGGTTATGAGACTACCTTCCATTATGGCACAAATGGTCAGGTGGAGGAAATCTGTTATGCGGATGGAAGAAAAGTATCCTTAACCTATAATGCCATAAGGCAGCTTGAGGAAGTAAAAGACTGGCTCGGCACGACAAAAATCGCTATGGATGAGGCAGGACGTATTGCCTCTGTCACAGATCCATATGGAAAAACCGTGGGATATGAATGGGGAAGCATGGGCGAGAGAACGGCAGTTCTTTATCCAGATGGAAAAAAGACCGTATATGAATACAATGAAGCCATGCAGATGTCAGCCATGAAAATCTTTTCCGGGGAAATGCGGGAGAATACAATTCGTTACAGTTATGATGAATTCGGAAGACTGATTGGAAAGCAGCTGCCGGGTGGAAATTATACAGATTACCGATACAATGCGGCAGGAAAACTTGAAGACATCTTACATAAAGGAGCAGATTTTACAGAGCGCTGTCACTATTCCTATGATGTCATGGGAAATAAGGTCATGGCAGAAAAGGAAAGACCGGGATTGCCGGAGGACAGTGGAAGTTTTTCTTATTGTTATGATGCATTAAACCGTTTGACCACCGTAGCACAGAATGGACAGACATTAAGAACATACAGCTATGATGCATTCGGAAACCGAAGCAGTAAAACTGAATATCAGACAGCAGGAGAGCTGGTGACAACTTACCATTATAACGCCAGAAATCAGCTGTTGCAGGAAACAAATGCAAACGGAACGAAAGATTATGCGTATGACCACAGAGGAAATCTGTTATCCGTAACAAGCGGTGAAGAGGTTTTGAGAGCATATGGGTTCGATGCGGCTAACCAGATGAACAGCTCTATGGGAATGACAGATGGACAAATCAAAAAGGCAGTATATCAGTATAACGGATTAGGACATAGAATGGAGCAAAGCATTGCAGCAGGGGATGCAGCCCCGGAACAGACCATTCGCTATACACTTGATCTTACCCGCCAGTATCATAATCTTTTACAGAAAACAGAAAATAATGTGGAGCAGACCTACTTCTGGGATGGTAATGTCACGGGAATGGAAGAAGAAGGAAGGGAGCACTTTTATTTTCAGGATGATCTGGGAAGTCCGATGCGGCTTGCAGATGAAGCAGGAAGAAGTGAGGAAACCTATGGATTTGATGAATTTGGTAATGATATCCGAACGGCAAAAGATATCTTTAAGGATTCCTTACAGAGCTTTGGTTTTACAGGGTATCAGATGGATAGTGCAGGAGGGCTGTATTTTGCACAGGCAAGAAGATATGATGCCGGAGCAGGCCGTTTCATAAGCGAGGACTTGATAAAAGGACACATCGCAGTGCCATACACGATGAACCATTACAGCTACTGTTTTAACAGACCGATGGATATGGTGGACCTGAATGGCATGTGGCCAACGGCAGTTGTGACAAGTGATTTGGTGGGAATGGATACAAAATCAGAAGAACTGGATGAGTCTGATCCAGTGCATATAGCTTCAGATTGGTATACCAATATTGGAAATATGAAGGATATTAAAGAAGGCGGTGAGATTTCATATCAATGGCTAAACCAGTATAAAAAAAATAAGAATTTGGCAAAAAGTATTATTGATAATCCAACTACCAAAATCAATGCCGCAGAAGCTGGTGTAAGTGTAGGAAATTTCAGAAGAACCACAAGAGGAAAAATAAAAAATGGTTTGGCGGAAATGGGAAATATTGGAAATAAAGCAAAAGCAGCAGGCAAGTTTGAAGTACCATATGTAGATGTAATTATTGATGTTGGAGTAGGAATCTATGATAATTGTCAATCAGGAGCATCTGCTAGAGAGTTTATAAGTGATGCGGTGGTAGATGTTGTATTGACGACAGGAGAGACGGTAGCTACATCAGCTATAACAGCTGGTGCGACTACGATTACAACTATTGCAATTGCCGGACTTACAGGTGGAAGTGTTGTACCAGGAGTTGGAAATGTAATTGGCTTGGCAGCAGGAATACTTGTAGGAATTGTAGTAGCGAATTTAGACAGTTCAGATTTCGATGGAAATGGAAAATCATTAAGGGATGATATTAAGGACTTTGTATTTGGATTGATTGATGGAGGAAATGGTGATGGGAAAGAGTAAGGAAATTTTAAAATGTTTTATGATAGTAATTTATATGGATATATTTTTCTTGGGTGCAGAGTTAATGGCTGCTTATATTGAAAGTAAACCAATAAAAATTATTTTATGCATAAATATAAGCTGTTTTAGTATATTATTGATACTTACAATTATAAAATTGGTAAGAAAAGATGATGAATTATCAATGTATTCATCATTACTATTATTTGGTTGTTCTATTTCATGGATGATGCCAATGTTACTTTATGGTTCTTTATTTGGAAAAAATACAGGAATAGTTACAGGAATTCTTTATGCTATAAGTATTGGAATTGGAATATTAATTCCAATCGTACAGGGAAAAGTTAATAAAAATAAACCATTTTGGATTGCGATAAGAAAAATTGCCGCTATATTTACAACATGTAGCATTTCTGTACTAATTGTTTTAGGACGAGTTTTCAGAGGAGGACATGGCGGAAGACTCATGCAGAAAACAATGTCAACTGCGTCAAGAGGAAAGCTTATGTGGGGAATAGTATTAGTTATGTCAATGATTTTAGGAGGATTTTCAGTTTTTTGTATAATTGGAAATTCACAAAATCCTAATTCAGAGTTTAATAAAAAAAGGAGAAGGAGTGGGCAATAAATATGCATTAAGAACAATAATGAAAAAAGACTTCCTGTTTATGATATAGAAACGAGTAATGAAATGGAAACAGGTTGAAATCCTACAGTTATGGATTCGATTGACCAATAGATATGAATGATATGGTATCGGCAGTAGACTGCGCAAAAAAAAGAATGTTGAGAAATCAGCATTCTTTTTTTGCATTTTTTCGCAGCAGGCAATCATTTTAGCAAAATTACATCAGATTATATGGTGCAAATTTCGGGAAAATAATACAATTAAAAATAATTGTAAAAAATAAAGAAATGAAATTGACGATAAAAAAACAGCATTTCCACTAATACCGGGAATGTTTTTGTAGTTTATCGGAGCAGGGGTTAATTTTTATACGAATTATTTCATGTGGAGATAAAGGAGAGGGAATGGAAGAAAAAGTTGTGGTTGAATTTATCAATGATATGAAACAGACACATGTGGATCTGGAAATTCCATTGGAAATAACAGCAAATGATCTTGTGCTTGCACTGAATGAGGCATATGGATTGGAAATGGATACAGAGAATATTTTCAGCTGTTATCTTGTTGCTGAGAATCCGATTGCTTTTTTAAGAGGAAATAAAACATTAAAAGAATTTGGTATCAGAAACGGTTCTTATATTATTTACCGGAGGGCGTAAATATGGATTATCAGTATAAAATAATCGTCAGCAACAGAACAGTATATAAGGAATTTGAAATTGCAGCAGGGGTAGAGAATGTGAGACTTGGAACAACCTCATCCTGTGAATTTCGATTGAATCCGGAAACTTTTTTTTCAGAGATCGAGATTGAGTTTTCGGTACATAGCAATAAATGGAATATGGACTGTGCGGATCAATTGTATTTTAGCAGAGGTGACATGCGGAAAATATATTCCATGGAGATCAACCATGGAGATATGATATCAGTCTGTTATTCGAATACAGGGAACGAAGCGTTTGAAATGCGCTTTATGATTGACTTTGAGGCGAAAGTACCAAACTACAACTGGTACATTGAACTTCCAGAGCGGATAGAGATATCTTCGGAACCGGGAGCAGCAGTTGTTTTAAGGAGCCAGTTTGAAAAAAATATCCAGCTCGTAATACAAAAAAGAGGAAAAAGTTATTTTCTGCAGAAAGTGCAGTCAGCTTTCGGCGTGTTGAGAAATGGACAACAGATAGAGCAAAGTGTGGAACTTCATGATTGTGATTTCTTTTCGGTGGATGAGTACCAATTTTATTTTAAGGAAGGAAAAATTTATTTTGATCAGACTGGATTGCGGATAAACAAGATACCGGTGCATGAAATCAGACATTGTGTCAACGAACTGGAATATCCGTTATTTAACCGGAATACGAGAATCATAAAACAGCTTCCAGATGATAAAATAGAAATTTTGGATGCACCGGAGATTCCGAAAAAACCGGAAAACAATATCGTTATGAATCTGATGCCCTCTATTACAATGATTGGGCTTGTTGTTGTGTTCCGTGGAATTATGAACACTTCCGGTTCATCCGGCTCGTATGTGATTTTGAGTGTATGCTCCATGGCACTTGGGGTGGTGACTACCATATTAGGGTTTCTGTCGGGAAATAAAAAATATAAAAAGGACTGCGAGGAACGTATTACAAAATACAACAGCTATATTGACAAGAAGAAACACGAAATCGAAATAAAACGTGAGGAAGAAGAGGAAAGTTTAAGAGATACATACTGTGATGTGGCGAGTGATGTTGACACAGCAATGAATTTTGATCGCCGATTATTTGAAAGAACAAGAGAGGATGCTGATTTCCTGTGTGTATATCTTGGAAAGGGAAGCGTGGAATCCGAGCGGCAGATTGATTATAGGAAGCAGGAACGGATGGAAGTAGGCGATGAACTTACAGATCTGCCTGAAAAAATCTGTGATATGTATGCAAAGATTGATCATGCCCCTGTTTATGCAGATTTGAAAAATGCAAATGCAGTTGGAGTTGTCGGAGAAAAAAAGGCATTGTATGCAATGTTCAAAAATATTGCGATTGATATCTCAGTCAGACATTATTACGGTGATGTCAGACTTTTTCTGCTGGTGGATGATGAAAAGCAATATGAGTGGGTCCGTATGCTTCCGCATCTTGGAAATGAGAAGGGAACACGTAATATCGTATGCAATAATGAGAGCAAAAATAATCTTTTTGAAAATTTGTTCCGTGAATTAAATTATAGGGAGCAGACAAAAAATATTCCCTATTACTGTGTCATTCTTGTTGAAAATGAATTTGGTATCAAAAATCATCCAATTTCAAGATACATCGAGAGGGCAGCAGAACTTGGAATGGTTTTTGTATTTTTCGAGACAAGTGCAGAAAAACTGCCATTGCATTGCAACCAAATAGTTACACTGACTTCCGGGCATGAGGGAAATATCTGTCTTTCTGAAAATGGCAATAAGGTGCAGGAATTTGAGTATCAGGCAATATCAGACATGCAGGCAGGAGCAGTGGTACAAATGCTGGCACCTGTTTATTGTGAAGAAATCGGACTTGAAAATTCTCTCAGAAAAAATATTACGTTATTTGAATTACTTCATATATTTGCAGCAGAAGATCTGAACCTTGGAAAAAGATGGGGTGAGTCACAGATTTACAAGACAATGGCAGTACCTCTTGGAGTAAATGCAAAAGATGAAGTAGTTACTTTAAACCTGCATGAGAAGTTTCACGGACCACATGGACTGGTAGCGGGAACAACGGGATCGGGCAAGAGTGAGATACTGCAAAGTTACATATTATCGGCTGCAACGATATTTCATCCTTATGAAATTGGATTTGTAATTATCGATTTCAAGGGCGGAGGAATGGTAAACCAGTTTCGGAATCTGCCACATCTGATCGGTGCAATCACCAATATTGACGGAAATGAGGTACAGAGATCATTAAAGTCAATAAAGGCAGAATTGATGAAGCGTCAGAATCTTTTCGCGCAGGCTGGTGTGAACCATATTGATAAATATATTGAACTTTATAAAGAGAAAAAAGTGCAGACAGCATTACCACATCTGGTAATTATTGTAGATGAATTTGCAGAGCTGAAGGCAGAACAGCCAGATTTTATGAAAGAGCTGATATCTGCAGCTCGTATTGGACGAAGTCTTGGAGTACATCTGATTCTTGCAACACAGAAACCAAGCGGTGTGGTAGATGGGCAGATCTGGTCAAATTCAAAATTTAAACTTTGTCTGAAAGTACAGTCTAAAGAGGACAGTAATGAAGTTTTAAAAACACCGCTTGCAGCGGAGATTAAAGAACCCGGACGGGCATATCTGCAGGTTGGTAACAATGAGATATTTGAATTGTTTCAGTCGGCATTCAGCGGGGCACCTGCAACGCTTGATGAGAGTGAGGGAAATAAAGAATTTAGTGTTTCCGAACTGAATTTTGCTGGAATAAAAAAAGTGGTTTACCAGAAAAAGAAAATAAAAAAGAAGGATTCCCATACGAAGAACCAGCTGGAGGCAATTGTAGATTATATAGCAGAATATTGCGAAGAAAAAGGAATCAGAAGACTTTCGAATATTTGCATGCCGCCATTGCCGGAATTATTAACCTATGAGAATGGGGAGAGGCTGGATTCAGAAGAAATTTATGCATATATAGGTCTTCTGGATGATCCGGACAGACAAAGTCAGGAAAAACTGAAAATTAACATTACGGCACAGAACTATATACTGATCGGTTCTGCACAGTGCGGAAAGACAAATGTATTACAGACGATTATCCGAAGTCTTGCAGAAAACTATACACCGGAGGAGGTAAATCTTTACATTATCGATTTTGGCTCCATGATTTTGCGCAATTTTGCAGAGCTTCATCATTGTGGTGGTGTCGTGTGCGTATCAGATGATGAAAAATTAAAAAATCTGTTTAAATTGCTGCAAACAGAGATGGTAAAACGAAAAGAAATACTGGCACAGTCTGGGGTAAGTTCTTTTGTTGCCTATAAAGAAGCCGGGTACCGTGACCTGCCACAGATTGTTGTAGTGATTGATAATCTGACGGCATTGAAAGAAATGTATCTGCAGGATCAGGATTATCTGCTGCCATTGTGCAGAGATGGAATAGCAGTTGGTATTTCATTTGTTGTGGCAAATGTTCAGACTTCCGGTATTGGCTATCGCTATCTGAATAATTTTGAAGGACGAATTGCATTGTTTTGTAATGAAACATCAGAGTATGGAATGTTGTTTGAGGGCTGCAGAATGAAGCTGCCAAATATTCCGGGAAGATGTTTGATCCAGTTGAACAAGCACACTTATGAAAGCCAGATGTATTTGTCATTTGAAGGCGAAAAAGAATTCGAACGTGTACAGAAGATACAGGATTTTGTGAAGAAACAGAATGAAAAATACACCGGAATGAAAGCTGCGATAATACCGGAAATTCCAAAAGAACTGACACTATCCTACATCCAGAAAACTTACCCGGATTATTTAGAGGAAGGAAAAGTAATGCTGGGACTTGATTATAATACGGTTTCTCCAATGATGTTAGAAATTGCGCAGGGAGGAATGTTTACGATTTCAGGTAAAAAGGAAAAAGGAAAAGATATCTTTGTAAAATACCTGCTTGAAGCAATGCTGCTTCCGGCATTTGGAGGTACAGACCTGTACATTCTGGATGATATGACACGGAGATGGGCTGATTATGAATTTCATCCGGACACAGCTGTATATGACAATACAACAGGATCTATCCGGACCATTTTTGATGAGGTCGATCAGCGGGTGCAGAGCAGATATGAAGATTTTGCACAGAGACAGGAAGCTGCATTGGATGATGAGAACTGGATCGTAGTTGTCATTGAAAGCTCGGACGCAATTGCAGAGATAAGCGCAGACAAAAAAATAATTGGAACTATAAAAGGAATGCTCGGCAAATACCGCATGATGAAAGTGCTCATACTTATGACCAATGTGGAAAATGCGGCAATTCCATTCAGTGCACCAGATTTAATGAAAATTGTAAAAGATAACCGGAGATATATTATTTTTGATGATATATCCAATATTAAACTGTGTGATCTGTCAGTGAGCATTGCAAAAAAATATGCAAAACCAATAGAATTTTGCGATGCATTCTATGTGAATGAGAATGAGCTGACAAAAATTAAAACAGTAAAATTATCATGATGGAATTCTGTATATGCAGATTTACCATATAATAAAAATTTTAAGGAGGAACAAAAAGATGGCAGTAAACAAAGTGGATTATGAGGTGCTTACAAGTGGAGTGAGCGTGTACTCAAATCAGGCAGGAGCACTTGACGATGTGATCAATTCTTTAGTGCAGATGAATGGTCAGTTGCAGGATGGCTGGACAAACCAGACTGCAGACGCATTCATTGAACGTTTTGAGAATGAATACAAACCGGCACTTGAGAATGCAAGGGATGCAATCCAGAGTATTTCTGATTTCATTCAGAATTACATGCAGAACAGACAGGATGATGATGCACAGGGTGCTGCGGCTGTAAGAGGCTAATCTTTTATCCATGCGGATTCTTGAAAAACAGGAACCCGCATGGATAATCCTGAAAAATGAGAAAAATAATTGAACATAAACATGAAAGTGTTTAAGATAAAAAGTGATATACAGTGGAGGAGAAGGCATGACGAAGTCGCAGTGTTATGCAGAGATTGCGCAAAAACAGAGTGAGATTGCGAATTATAATACAAAAATTGAAAAGCTTAACAGTGAAATTTTGGAATTGAATCAAGTGAAAAGCAGTATCAGTTCGCTTCAGGGATCTTTTTCGGAGTGTAAAAATTCCGGTACATCTAAATTGGAGAATACAGGTGCAGTTCAGAAAATTAACAGTAAATTTACTTCTAAATTTTATGAAGGAATGCATGATTTATATAATGGTGCAGCTTTTTGGAATGCTTCCAGCGGACTGGATAAAGCGATTGAGCGTGTTGCATTGGAGATTACAAGAAAACAGGATGAAATAGCAGGGTGTAATCAGGCGATACAGGATTGTAACAACAGAATCGCTCAGCTCAATGCAGAAATAGCCAGAATTGAGAGAGCAGAACAGGAAGCGAGAGAGGCAGCGGCGAGAGAAGCAGCAGCCCGTGAGGCGGCAGCAAGAGCAGCGTCGGCAAATACATCAAACAAGAAATAACCAGATCAATTCAAAGGAAGGAAGTACAACATGGCAGGAACGGCACTTAAAATAGATGATGATTATGTTTTAGATATGGGAACAACTCTTTCAGATAATGAGACGGAGTTACAGTCAGGTGTAGACAAGTATTTGGAAATTATGAAAAAAATCAGGGAAGATGCTATTAAGGAAGGGGAAACCGCACAGGCATTGGATACCTTTATTACTTATGCTGGGGAATTAAAAAATGTGATCACAGAACATGGTGTGAATGTAAATAAAACGTGTCAAAAATTTAAAGCTGAAATAGATGAAAATGATCAGTATTTATTCTAGGAGGGGCAGATGATGACAAATGTTATAGATACAGAGAAATTAGGCAGTTATATTGTGGAGTTAAAAAATCTGCATACAGAGTGGGCAGCAAAGAACATTGTTATGCCGGATGTCGGAGAATGTGGAGGCAGTACGATTATTCAGATTGAGGAAATGGGAAAACAGTATCAGAAAATGCAGGAGGCATTTGTTTTATTGTTGGAAAATACGATTTCCTACATGGAACAGAGAAAAAGCTCGGTTGAGACGAAAGAAAAGACACATTCAGAAACATTTTCTTCATAGGAAGAAAAAGAAAGCATGGGGATAAGAAAATGTTCAGGGATTTTTCACAGGAAGCAAAAGAAAAGCTGATAAGTTATGTGAATGATACATCTTCCGATGGTATCTGGCAGATTATAAAGAATAGTATTGATTACATGGATGTAAAAATTAAAAACTGGCTGCATACGTTAGACAGTTATGCTTATTTATCTCAAATGGATGGTTATTACCAGACTGTTCTAAATAAGCATGATACAACCATTGAACAGATCGAACAGATTTTTACAGCCGTAGAACATGTAGATACAGCCTATCTCAAGCACGGAGCAGAGATGAATACATGTGCAGAAAAAATCATTAAGTTAATGAATACTCTGGCACAGACGATAGATCCTGCCGGAGGTAACCTTGATATGGCTTCACAAAAAGGTGTTCTCGATGCCGCAGTTGCAGATTTGAAAGATGCTCAGGCAACGGTAGAAAAAGAAATTCAGGAAGAATTGCTGGGAACAGATGCTGCTGGCACAAATTATTGTGGTGATCCTGTGAATATGACAACCGGGAATTTTGTGTATGATAGGGAAGATCTGGTTGTAGGAGGAGAAATAAATCTTTCATTTCATAGGTATTACAATTCAAAAGATGATACAACAGGAACAATTGGAAAAAGTTTTAGACATAACTATGAAATTTCTTTAGAAAAGAAAACGGAAATAAGCGCTTGCATTCATATGTATGATGGACAATGCTTATATTTTGAAAAAGAAAATGATGGAAGTTATAAGGGAACAGGAACTGCTTTAGAAATACTGTTTGAGAATGAAGAAGGGTATAGATTGTGTCGTGCAGGACTAGATAGCATGCAGTTTGATAAAATGGGAAAATTGGTGCGTGCGGAAGATATAAACGGCAGAGGAATAACATTCTCATATAATGAAAGTGGTTTATTGGAAACAGCTTGTGCAGATAATGGAAATATCTTTTCTTATTATTATAATGAAAAAAATCTTTTGGTAAGAGTTGAAGATCAGTCAGGAAGAAAGATATTACTTACATATAAAGAAAATTTGTTGGAAACAGTCACACTTCCAGATGGTGGAGTCTATCAGTATCAATATGGTGTTGACGGAAGAATCTCACATGTTGAGAATGCCGGTGGAGTTACTACCATATGTAACGATTATGATAATAAACATCGTATTACGCGTCAGAAATTTCCAGATGGTGGAGTGATGGAATTTTTGTATGATGATGTAAAAAAGAGAGTTATTTGTACGGAGCGTAATGGCCAAAAAATAATATATGTGCATGATAATTTATATCGTCATACGGAAACTCTCTATGAGGATGGAACAAGGGAAGAATATATTTATAATGATAAAAATCAATGTGTCTGCGTAACGGATCGTAATAAAAATAGAAGACGTATGGCATATGATAACAGAGGAAATCTGACGCAGGTAACAGATGAAGCAAAACGCAGAATCAATATGACATATGATGCAAATAACCATTTATTAAATGTGAGTATAAATGGTAAAGCAAGATTAAAGCATTATTATGATGCACATGGAAATTTGATCTGTACAGAAAATGCGGATGGAGCTATTGTCAAAATTGAGAATGATAAGGCAGGAAGACCAACTACAGTAGTGCAGCCGGATGGCAGTGAAGTTGCTTTTACATATGATGATCGGGGAAACATTATTTGTATAAAAAAAGCAACCGGCGGTGTAGAAAAATATCAGTATGATAATTTGAACCGTGTCATTAAGACAGTGGATGGAAATGGAAATGAGACTTCATATCAGTATGATGTGGCAGATAGAATTGTAAGTGTAAAAAATGCTAATGGAGATACACGTACATACCAGTATAATAAAAATGGAAATTTAACAGAAATTTGTGATTATGATGGATATACTTTAAAAGCAAAATATAATGGCATAGGACAGCTGGAATATTTAATAGATAAAGAAGGCGCAGCAACTAAATATTTATATGATAAAATGTGGAATATTTCTAGTATTATAATGCCGGATAAGGCTGTATACAATTATATTTATAATAAGGAAAACCAGCTGAAGGAAGAAGTTTTACCTTATGGGAGCACGATAAAGTATAACTATGACGCTCTCGGAAACTGTATTGCAGTTACGGATGCGGAAGGAAACGTTACATCGTATACCTATGATTGTGCAAATCGGATAATAGAAGTGTTAGATTCAGATGGAGAAAGGACATCCTTTACTTACGATAAGGATGGAAATTTGATTACAATTGTAAATGCATTAGGTGACATTACATCTTATACATATGATGAAATGGGCAGACGGAACAGTGTAACGGATGTAGAAGGAAATACAACGAGTGTCTATTACAATAAAATGGATCAGGTACAGAGGATTTGTTATCCAAATGGCAGCAGTACAGAATATTTGTATGAGAAAGGTGGACGGTTACATAAGATTCAATATCCAGATGGGGCAGTCGAAATTTATACATATGATAATGAAGATAATCTGATCCAGCGGACAAATGCATTAGGTGAATGTGTTCAGATGAAGTATGACAGACTTAATCGCTTGACAGATTTAATAAATCCAGCAGGTGGAGTACGGCATTATTCATATGATGCAGTTGGCAATGTGGTAGAGATGATTGATGAAAATGGAAATCGAACATCTTACGAATACTCTCCAAATGGCGATTTGACGTGTGTGACAGATGCTTTAAACAACAGGACATATTACACATATGATAAGGTTGGAAATCTTTTACAGATAAAACGTACCGGGGAACAAGGGGAGAGCGACTCTGTTACTGATTATAAATGGGATCTGCAAGGAAATGTGATCCAGATCAAAGATCCATTGGGTGCAGTCGAATATTTTTCTTACGATAAAAATGGAAGAATGGCAGCCAAAACAGATCGTGATGGTTGTGTCACAAACTACAAATATAATCCAACTGGACAGATAAGTGAGATAGTGTATGCAGATGGTCAGAAAGTAAAACTTTCTTATAATGCACTTCGACAATTAGAAGAAATGAAAGATTGGATAGGAAGTACCAGAATCCGTCTGGACAAAATGGGAAGACCGCTTTCTGTTACAGATGCAGATGGTCAAAAAGTTTCTTATGAGTGGAACAATATGGGAGAGAAAACGAAAATAGTTTACCCGGATGGAAACGAGGTGCATTATACCTACAATATAGCCAATCAGCTTATACAACTAGAAAATGAAACTGGTGTGATTACATATGACTATGATGAAATGGGGCGTTTTAAAACAAAACATCTTCCTAATGATGTAGTCACATCGTATTCGTATAATAATATTGGAAGAATAGCAAAAATCACGCATCATGATCAGGAAAAAATAATCGATTCTTATGACTATACCTATGACAATGCGGGAAATAAAATAACAGTTGATCAGAAGCGGAGTGGCACAGGAATACAGAATGTAAGCTATACCTATGGTTATGATGCGGTAAATCGGCTGATACATGTCAGCAGAGAAAAAGAGAGGCTTAGAGAATATACATATGACGCCTTTGGGAATCGCATAGAGAAAAAGGATTTTGAAAATGAATCAATAATACGTTATTCTTACAATGCGAATAATCAGCTTATCAGTGAGACGGGCAATTTACTTGAAAAGACTTATCAATATGATCAGCGAGGTAACATTCGAAAAATCTGTGAAGATGGTAAAGTATTAAAAGAATTTACATTTGACTGTACAAATAGGTTAAAAAAGGTTCAAAAATTTGAAAATGGAATTACTGATATAGCAGAATATGCATATAACGGTCTCGGACAGCGAGTCAGACAACAAATATCTGGGAAAAAAGATATACACTACACGCTGGATCTGACAAGAAAATATCATAATCTTTTACAAAGCAATGAACAACATTCTGGAAGAAGACAGCAGTTTTTCTGGGATGGAAAAGCAGCTGGAATGCTTGAAAATGGAAAAAGCGCATATTATTTGCAGGATGATCATGGAAGCACGATGTGTATGGTAGATATGCAAAGAGAGATAGATGCTTTGTATGCATATGATGAATTTGGTATGCCTGTGTATAAGAATGAGAAGTATACGCAGCCATTTGGTTACATCGGATATCAGATGGATGAAATCAGTGAGTTGTATTTTGCGCAGGCAAGACATTATGATTCCAGAACAGGGCGATTTGTAAGTGAGGATCTGATCAAAGGATTCCCGGAAATGCCGTTTACATTAAATCCATATATTTATTGTTGGGATAGACCGGAAGATTTTGAAGATAATGATGGGGAATGGCCAACAGTTGTAATTGGGGCACTTGTAGGCGGTATTGTAAGTGGCGTTATTGAAATCGGAAGTGAAGCATTAGGCGGAGAAGGGATTGATCCAAAGAAAATTGGACTTGAATTTGCAAAAGGAGCAGTGAAAGGGGCAATTGCAGGAACAGGAGCTGGACTTTTGGTTACTGCGGCTAGTAATGGATTGATTGATAGCACCGCTAATGCAATTGAACAGAAATTTATAGAAGGAAAACAGAATATTGATGTTGGAGAAGTGGTAGAAACAGGCGTGTGGAGTGCAGGTACAACATTGGCGTTTGGAGGTCTGGATAAAGCGGTTGATAAGGTTAAGAGTGGTATTGGCTGGGATAAAGCGGTAAAGCAG
>OBYS01000448.1_pt1 | contig 28572 bp, 24 predicted proteins | sample 1476791 | NCBI WGS metagenome assembly OBYS01 (sample SAMEA2580205, study PRJEB22360) | human gut metagenome | biome: human gut; feature: human-associated habitat; material: faeces | place: Denmark | collected 2008/2010
GTTCTTTAACAATTCGGAATAATCAATCTAACGTTTAAGCTGATTTGATGAGAGTCAGCGAGAACGGGTAGTGATAAGAAATCTTTACAAAGAGAGAAACTTTGAGATTTCTCAAGCAAAGACATACAAGCATATGGCATGAGAACGAGAGTTGCTTGTGACCCGGCCGGGCAATAGGCGGCAGGGTTATAGGATCAAGTGACTAAGTGCATGTGGCGGATGCCTTGGCGATCACAGGCGAAGAAAGACGCGGCAGCCTGCGAAAAGCTGCGGGGAGCTGGCAAACGAGCTTTGATCCGCAGATATCTGAATGGGGGAACCCACACCGCAAGGTGTATCCGTAGCTCAATACATAGGTTACGGAGGCGAACGAGGAGAACTGAAACATCTAAGTATCCTCAGGAAAAGAAATCAACCGAGATTCCGGCAGTAGCGGCGAGCGAACCCGGAGGAGCCCAGCTTTTGATAGTACGAACTTTAGCCGAAAGGTCCTGGAAAGGCCTGCTATAGTGGGTGATAGCCCCGTAGGCGAAAGAGTTGGTACGGTACTAAGGAAGCGAGAAGTAGAGCGGGACACGTGGAATCCTGTTCGAAGACGGGGGGACCATCCTCCAAGGCTAAATACTCGTGATCGACCGATAGTGAACCAGTACCGTGAGGGAAAGGCGAAAAGAACCCCGGGAGGGGAGTGAAATAGAACCTGAAACCGCATGCATACAAACAGTAGGAGCCTCGTCAGAGGTGACTGCGTACCTTTTGCATAATGGGTCAGCGACTTACATTCTGTGGCGAGCTTAACCGAATAGGGGAGGCGCAGCGAAAGCGAGTTCGAAATGAGCGTTCAGTCGCAGGGTGTAGACCCGAAACCAGATGAGCTATCCATGGCCAGGTTGAAGGTGTGGTAACACACACTGGAGGACCGAACCGACTAGTGTTGCAAAATTAGCGGATGAGCTGTGGATAGGGGTGAAAGGCCAAACAAATCTGGAGATAGCTGGTTCTCCCCGAAAACTATTGAGGTAGTGCCTCGTGTGTCGCTCCAGGGGGTAGAGCACTGTTTTGGCTAGGGGGACATGGAGTCTTACCAAACCAAGGCAAACTCCGAATACCTGGAAGCGTAAGCACGGGAGACAGAGCACCGGGTGCTAACGTCCGGACTCAAAAGGGAAACAACCCAGACCGCCGGCTAAGGTCCCAAATAACAGCTAAGTGGAAAACGAAGTGGAAAGGCCGTGACAACCAGGAAGTTGGCTTAGAAGCAGCCATCCTTCAAAGAAAGCGTAATAGCTCACTGGTCGAGTCCTTCTGCGCGGAAGATGTAACGGGGCTAAGCTGTTAACCGAAGCCGCGGATGCGCTGGTTATCCAGTGCGTGGTAGGGGAGCGTTCTGTAAGTCTGCGAAGGCGGTTCGAGAGGACTGCTGGAGATATCAGAAGTGCGAATGCTGACATGAGTAACGTTAAAGCAGGTGAAAAGCCTGCTCGCCGTAAGCCCAAGGATTCCTGCTCTACGTTCATCGGAGCAGGGTGAGTCGGCTCCTAAGGTCAGGCCGAAAGGCGTAGCCGATGGGAATCAGGTTAATATTCCTGAACCTGCGTCAGATGCGATGGGGGGACGGAGCATGGAAGATCATCCGGGTGTTGGAAGTCCCGGTTGTTTAGCGTAGGAGGTCTGCAGGCAAATCCGCAGACGCATCTCCAAGGCAAAGACACGTGCCGCCACGGCGGCGAAGTGATCGGAAGTGCTTCCAAGAAAAGCCTCTAAGCCCCAGTCTGATGCGGACCGTACCGCAAACCGACACTGGTGGGCGAGCTGAATATGCTCAGGCGCTTGAGAGAACTCGGGAGAAGGAACTCGGCAAATTGACACCGTAACTTCGGAAGAAGGTGTGCCGTAGTACCGTGAGAGGAGAGACACCTTGAGCGGGAAACGGTCTCAGAGAATAGGTGGCTGCGACTGTTTATTAAAAACACAGCACTCTGCAAAGTCGAAAGACGACGTATAGGGTGTGATGCCTGCCCGGTGCTGGAAGATTAATTGATGGGGTGAGAGCCCTTGATCGAAGTCCCAGTAAACGGCGGCCGTAACTATAACGGTCCTAAGGTAGCGAAATTCCTTGTCGGGTAAGTTCCGACCTGCACGAATGGCATAACGATGGCCACACTGTCTCCTCCCGAGACTCAGTGAAGTTGAAATGTTTGTGATGATGCAATCTACCCGCGGCTAGACGGAAAGACCCCATGAACCTTTACTGCAGCTTTGCATTGAACTGTGAACCGATTTGTGTAGGATAGGTGGGAGGCAGAGAAGAGGCCACGCCAGTGGTCTTGGAGCCGACCTTGAAATACCACCCTGATTTGTTTGCGGTTCTAACCACGGACAGTGATCCTGTCTTGGGACCGTGCATGGTAGGCAGTTTGACTGGGGCGGTCTCCTCCTAAAGGGTAACGGAGGAGTACGAAGGTACGCTAGGTACGGTCGGAAATCGTGCTGATAGTGCAATGGCAAAAGCGTGCTTGACTGCGAGAGCAACAACTCGAGCAGATGCGAAAGCAGGTCATAGTGATCCGGTGGCTCTGAATGGAAGGGCCATCGCTCAACGGATAAAAGGTACTCTGGGGATAACAGGCTGATACCGCCCAAGAGTTCATATCGACGGCGGTGTTTGGCACCTCGATGTCGGCTCATCTCATCCTGGGGCTGTAGTCGGTCCCAAGGGTATGGCTGTTCGCCATTTAAAGAGGTACGTGAGCTGGGTTTAAAACGTCGTGAGACAGTTTGGTCCCTATCTGCCGTGGGCGTTGGAAGATTGACGGGGGCTGCTCCTAGTACGAGAGGACCGGAGTGGACGCACCTCTGGTGTACCGGTTGTCACGCCAGTGGCATTGCCGGGTAGCTAAGTGCGGAAGAGATAACCGCTGAAAGCATCTAAGCGGGAAACTTGCCTGAAGATGAGTCTTCCCGGAGGTTGAACCTCCCTCAAGAGTCGTCCGAGACCAGGACGTCGATAGGTCAGGTGTGTAAGCGCTGTAAGGCGTTGAGCTAACTGATACTAATTGCTCGTGAGGCTTGATCCTATAACCGTGTTGCTTGTGACCGGTGTGCGTTGTAGGTTAGAAGCGAAGAGAGAGATCAAAGAGACTCGAAAGTAAAGAGAGTCACGAAAGTAGAAAGATTATTCCGAATTGACCGGTTTTAAGCCCGGAGGCCATAGCAGGGTGGAACCACTCCTTCCCATCCCGAACAGGACAGTGAAACGCCTCCACGCCGATGATAGTGAGTTGTATTTCTTGCGAAAGTAGGTAGTCTCCGGGCTCTCCATTAAAGACAAACCTCTTGGACCTAACCGTTCAAGAGGTTTTGTCGTATCTGAAGCGTCCAAAATAAAACCCGAACTCCCGGGACATAGCTCTGGGATTTTTCACCCTGAGAAAAATCTTTCGTAAATTTAATGGGTTGTATTTGACTCCAAGGGAAATTCCTGTTATTATAGTCCATAAATATTCTTAAGGACTATTATGGCTCGACCAAGAACTCTGCCCGACGACCATTTCCGTTTCTCCACCTTCAGAAAAGGCGATTCCACTTATGTCTATGGCTACAGGAATGAGTGGGATCCGGAAAAGAAACAGTCAAGAATTGCCAAAAGAATTTATGTCGGCACGCTTAATGAAATAACCGGCAGAGTTAAGCTGGGCAAGAAGTACTTATCAAATCATCCTGAGTACGAAGGCAAAACGCTTTACTTTGAAAATCGCACTCTCGTTGAAAGATCCGAGCAAGATGTTGCGGAAGAAGTCGAGCAACGCGAGACTTCTTGGGCTTCAAACAATCTTTCTTATGCGGCCACCTGGGCGCTTTGGCAGTTCGCCTCCAAGAACCGAATTCTGCAAAACTTACAGGCAGTCTTTGGAAAACAATTAGGAACCAACCTCCTGGCTTTGGCTATCTATCAGCTTTTAGACGGGGGCGCGATGAACGGCTATGAAGACTGGCTTCCTGACAACTGGCTTCCCGTGAGCGCTCCCTTGAGCTCTCAGCGCATCAGCGAACTGCTTGCTCAAGTCGACCACGAGGATATGGTTAATTATTTCCGTTTACGATTTGATCGATCCAAAGAAAATTATCAGAGATGGCTTGAGGAAATAGAGCAGAACGCCAAGAAAAATGGCTCGGTCATGCCACCTTCAACAATGCAAAAAATGTATATGGCGCTGGACTCCACAGCAATAAGCACCTTCTCTATGACAATCGAGGATGCGGCTTACGGACATGCCAAACAGAATCCTGAACTCAAGCAAATCAACCTTACGCTTGCCGTTGATTTCTTGAACGGGGATGTCTGTTATGCCCGAGAAGACGAAGGTTCGATCACCGATAAGTCCGTCTATAAATCCATTCTGGCTCAGATGAAAAGTTACGGCTTTGACCTTGACGAGACAGTCCTGGTTACCGATCGCGGTTACTCGTCGCTCTTGAATCTTCAGAATCTTTTTAATACTGACGTCAGCTTCGTCGCCGGCGTTCCTATCGTAGAAAAAGGCCTGAAAGATAAATTTGCGAAGTTCCGCGAAGCACTTTGCGACCTTGCTTTCTACAATAGCGAATACGACGTTTATTGCCGAACCATAAAGGAAAACTGGAAGCAAAACACAGAGGGCGGTTCGATAGATCGCACCTGCTTTGTGCATCTTTACCGATTCCCCGAAATTGCTCTATCACAGCAAAAACAGTTGCTTAAGAAAGTCGACAAGGTCCTGGATAAAAAGCGCAGCAGACAAGTCGTGGACCGAGATGACTGGAACTTCGTTGCTCGCTTCATAACCGAGCGCAAAGAAGAGCATGACGGCAAAGAAAAGAAAATATGGGAAAAGAACCTTGAAGCGCTTCGATTCTGGGAGCGTACTGCCGGCTGCTTTGTTATCCGCAGCGACTGGCTCGAAGATCCGATTGAGGCTTTAAGAATTTACAGACGAAGAAATATTGTTGAGGTTGCCTTCAGACAATTTAAAGTCCTTAATGGCGGGGACCGATTGCAGGCAACCCAGACTTCCTACATGGGTAAGCTGATGGTGCACATAATCGCTCAGTCCCTGAGAATGGCAATAACAGTACAAGCTAAGAAAAGAGAAACTCAGGAACTAAAGCTCCCGGATAACTCGGTTGAGAAATTACTGAAAGCCTTGAAGAGAGTAAGGGCCGTGAGGACGGCAACCAGAGCCACTTGGGTTGTTGAGCCGCTAACGAAAAAAGCCCAAGACATGCTTGAGCTTTTAAATCTGCCTAAACCTCCCATGACGTTTAGGTCAATATAGAACTATGTCACGGGAGTTCCTGATAAAACTTCGGCATTTGAGCCGAGGTCTTGATTTAATCTGGTTTTGAGCGCTTCACACTTCGAATCTTTCTTTTTAGATTGGGTGCCAATCTTTCAAGTGCATCGATGGTATTGAACACCGATACTTTCCCTTTTAAAGAAAGAGAACGGAATTTCTGAAGAAGCAGATCTTCTTCTAATCCGGGAATATGCCTTTCCTCTGTGATGATATAAAGGACATCAAAGCCTATAGAAGACAAACGAGGCATGCGGTAGATTCCGGGATCCGCCAACCCTTCCTCAAATCGAATATAAGCGTCGATGGGAATTCCGAGAAGCTGGGCAATTTGAATTTCACTGTAGCCCAGTCGTTCCCGTTCTTCTTTAAGGCGGTTGCCGATTTCCTGTCTTTGTTTTGTGCTCGTAAGGGCCATACTAAACGTTGAATAAGAAGTTCATGATATCGCCGTCTTGAACCACGTAATCCTTCCCTTCTACGCGAAGCTTTCCGGCTTCTTTGGCGCCAGCCTCGCCTTTGTACTGCACGAAATCTTCGTAGCTGATGGTCTGGGCGCGGATGAAGCCTCTTTCGAAGTCCGTATGGATGACGCCGGCAGCCTGAGGTGCCAAATCGCCCTTATGGATTGTCCATGCTCTGACTTCTTTTACTCCGGCAGTGAAGTATGTCTCCAGTCCCAGAAGCTGGTAAGCAGCTCTAATGACTCGATTCAGGCCGGGTTCATGCATACCGATATCTTCTAGGAAAATTTGTTTTTCTTCGTCCGGAAGATCAGAGATCTCTGCCTCAATCTTGGCACATACTGCGACCACAGGAGCTTTTTCCTCAACACCGACCGCTTTCACTTCCTCAAGCAGGGCATTGTTCTCAAAGCCGTCTTCTTCTACGTTGGCAACATACATGACCGGTTTCATCGTCAAGAGACAAAGCTGCTTGATGATGGCTTTTTCATCCTTAGAGAGGTCCACGCTTCTTGCCGGTATTCCTTCATTAAGGACAGGGCGAATCTTTTCTAAAACCGTGACGAGTTTCAGCGCCTCTTTGTCGCCGCCGGAACGGGCCTGCTTGGTGTATTTATTTAGCTGTTTATCCACAGAAGCAAGGTCAGCCAACGCCAGCTCCATGTTAATCACCGAGATGTCTTCCAGAGGGTCGACGTGGCCTGCGACGTGGACAATATTATCGTCATTGAAACAGCGAACGATGTGAGCAATGGCGTCGCATTCACGAATGTTGGCTAGGAACTGGTTTCCGAGGCCTTCTCCCTTACTTGCGCCTGCAACCAACCCCGCAATGTCTACGAATTCGACCGTTGCAGGAACAATTCTCTGAGGAGAAACAATCTCAGCTAACTTGGCCAAACGGGGGTCAGGTACCTCAACAATACCGACATTCGGCTCAATCGTGCAGAAAGGATAATTCTCTGCTGCAATTCCAGCCTTTGTTAACGCGTTGAATAATGTGGACTTACCAACGTTAGGCAGGCCAACGATTCCGCATTTCAAACCCATCTTTATTCCTTTATAGTTTTGAGCCACGCACCAAGTTCTGACTCATTAATGACTTTAACGCCGTTTTTAATCAGTAAGTCGGAAGTGATTCCGTTTCCGTTAATTAAGCAGCCGGAAAACGTTCCGTCGTAGATTTTTCCAAACCCGCAAGACGGACTTTTAGACTTTAAAACAGCAAGTTGGATGCCGTAATTCTTGCAGATATTCAGAGCCTCGTGGGCGCCTTTTAAGAAAAAAGTTGAAAAAACTTGTCCGTCCTTCGTTAAGACTTCACGATTTCTTGAAATTTCAGCCGGCGGACGGGGACAAGGAAGGCCGCCCAGAACTTCTGGGCAAACTCCGACGATATTAAATTTTTTCTCAAGGGCTCGGAGATGCTCTCTCTGCAAAGGTTTTGAAGTTTCGTCGAAACGAACTTTGCAGTCCAGAAGACAGCTACTTACGAGAATCGGCTTTTTCATTAAGAACTGACATGGCGCGGGAAAAATCTCCTTCAACAATTTCACTGATGCAGCTCAGGGCCTTTTTGATTGCTGACGAGATAAGTTCCTGATCCTCTTTCGAAGGCCGGGACAAGACATAGTCAGCAACCGGAATTTGGAGCTGTTTGTCTCTCGGATGTCCGATACCGATCCTCAAGCGGACAAAGTCAGAGCTGCCGAGGCAGGAAACGATACTTTTGAGACCGTTGTGCCCCGCAGATCCTCCGCCGATTTTTAATCTTGCCGTCCCTGGGAGGAGATCAAGCTCGTCATGCGCAACGAGAATTCCCGAGGCGCTTATTTTGTAAAAAGCGCTGACGGCCGCAACAGCCTTTCCCGATAAATTCATCAGGGTGGAGGGTTTTAGGAGAATGACTTCCGCCCCTCCAATCCGTACTTTGGCAACGTCGCCAAAAAATTTCCGATCCGCCTGGAATCGAGCTCCGTACTCATCAGCGACTTCATCAACAAAATGAAATCCCGCATTATGCCTTGTGCCCCTGTAGGCATCTCCGATATTTCCCAGCCCGACAATCAGACGGATACTTTTATTACTCATTTGTATGCTTTCTTGTTCCCTTTGCCTTTACGCGAAGGTTTCTCAGAATCTTTTCCTTCCCTTTTATTCGGATAGGATTTCGGAGAGCCTTCTCGGTCGTATCTTACTACGCACTGGCGTCCCTTGATGAAAGCGTCTCTTAGGGCATAAATGACGTCCTGGGCAACATTCTCGTCGACCTCGACAAGAGAGAATCTGTCTGCGATATCAATTGAACCGATTAACTTAGAAGGTATTCCTGCTTCATTAGCTATTGCGCCGACAAGGTCCTGAGGACGTACTCCGCCATCACGGCCGGCTCCGATGAAAAGACGCACCATACCTTGAGAGAGCTCTCGAGGGCCTCTCTCTTTGCGTGTACGCTCGCCTCTCTCACCTCTTTCGCGACGGTCTTCTCGAGGCGCTTTCTTCCAAGAAAGATCATCGGGAAGTTCAATTTCGGACACATCCTTCCAATTTGCTTCATTCGCAAATTTCACGGCTGCGGCCGCTACGTCGAGAATATCGAATTCGTCTGCGAGGTTTTCAACGACAGAGCGATACTTGCCTAAGTCAGACTCATTAACCAGAATTTCGTGGATTGAGCTTCTTGTCAGATCCAGTCTCTTTGCGTGAACATCGGTAGCAGTCGGAACAGAGAGTAAGGTAATCTTTCTCTTGGTCAGACGTTCGATATTCTTGAGCAAGCGACTTTCACGCGGCTCTAAAATAGTGATCGCTGTACCTTCTCTTCCTGCGCGCCCGGTTCTTCCAATGCGGTGGACGTAAGTTTCAGCAGAAGAAGGAATACCGAAATTGATGACATGAGTCAGATGGTCAATATCAATTCCCCGTGCGGCGACATCCGTTGCGACGATCACATCCACCTGTTCCGCTCTTGCGCGTTTCATCACGCGGTCTCGCTGGGCTTGGTCTAAGCCGCCATGGAGAGGCTCAACGCTGTAGCCTCTTCCGCGGAGGGACTCCGCAAGCTCATCAACTTCGTTTCGTGTGCGGGCGAAAACAATGGCAAGGCGGGGACTTTCAATATCAAGGATTCTGCCTAATGCTGCAACCTTGTGATTTCTTCCGACGATATAAGCCGACTGCTTGACCTTCGGTTGTTCACCCTCTGGTACTTTCTCTTTTGGAATTAGGATATGGAAGGCATCATGCAAATGGTTTTCTGCAATCTTTGCAATTTTCGGAGGCAGAGTCGCGGAAAAAAGAGCCGTCTGGCGTTTCTCCGGAAGGGCAGTGAAGATCGCTTCCAGGTCTTCAGCGAAACCCATATCCAGCATTTCATCAGCTTCGTCTAAAACCACAGCTTTGATTTCTGTCAGGTTCAGAGTTCCCCTGCGGATATGGTCAAGGGCACGTCCCGGAGTTGCAACAACGATCTGGACGCCGCGGGAAAGGGCTTTGATTTGGCGAGAGTAATCTTGTCCGCCGTAAACCGGCAAAACATAAACACCGGAACTTCTGGCGAAACTGTTTATAGCCTCCGAAACCTGGATACAAAGCTCACGTGTTGGTGTAAGAATCAGTACCTGAGGTTTTCCGGGTTCTGTATCCAAACAATACCGTTGAATTAGAGGGAGAGAGAAGGCGGCTGTTTTGCCAGTGCCTGTTGCGGCTTGCCCCAGTACATCTCTCCCTTCTAAAAGCACCGGGATAGCTTTTGTTTGAATTGGAGTTGGTTCTTCAAAACCTAATGAAGAAAGAGAATTAACAAGCTTTTCTGAGAGCCCTAACTCTAAAAAAGGATTGGCGGACAATTACTTACTCCGAACTTGTAGATTATTAAGTGACTGAACATTATGAATAAAAAAAAACGCCGCAGAGGCCTGCGGCGTACATTTTGAGCAACCTAGAGCTAAGTAATTTAAGCTTTGTCTGCGCCTTCTTCAGCAGATTTTTCTGCAGTAGCAGGAACAGCGTCAGCCGGAACGGCAGGAGCTTCGTCAGAGGTGCTTTCTTCAGCAACGACAACGGCGGAAGCAACTGTCGGATCTTCCTCAGGCTTCAGGACAGGTGTGACACCTTCCGGAAGAACGAGGTCGGAAACGTGAACAGGTTTATCAACAGTAAGGCCGGAAAGATCGACTGTGATGAATTCAGGCAACTGATCAGGCAAGCAGGAAACCAGAAGCTCTGTGAGAGCGTGGTTAACGTTAGTCTTATCAATTGTAACAGCCGGAGATTTCTCTTCACCGACGAAATGCAGAGGCACATTCATGCGGATCTGTTCATCGGCGGAAATACGCTGGAAATCGATGTGCAGAACCTGTGGTTTGTACGGATGCATTTGGAAAGAACGAAGCAGGACACGTTCGGACTTGCCATCAAGAACCATTTCAAGAATGGAAGCATGGAATTTTTCCTTGCGGAGAGCGTGGAAAATTTCGTTGTGATCAAGTTCGATAGGGGTAGCAGCAACCTTACCACCGTAGACGATGCCAGGAAGCTTTTCCGCACGGCGAAGGCGGCGGCTCGCACCCGTACCTTGCGCTTTACGTGTGACAGCAGTGAATTTCATTTAAATAAACTCCAAAAATAGAACTGTCAGCCGCGACCAGCCGACAGTGGGGTACCTATTCGGCAAACAAGCTGCTTACCGAGGACTCGCAAGCAATGCGAGAAATTGTTTCGCCCAGAAGAGAAGAGCAGGACAACTGTCTGATCTTCGGGCAGTCAAGTGCATCTTGACGAAGCGGAATTGTATCAGTAACAACCACTTCATCGAGAGCAGAATTTGTAATTTTTTCTACGGCGTTGCCGGAGAAAACAGGGTGCGTTGCGTAGGCAAGCACTCTCTTGGCGCCGCGGGCCTTAAGGGCATCTGCAGCATGGCAAAGTGTTCCTGCTGTATCAACGATGTCATCGACGATTACGCAGGTGCGTCCTTCGATTTCTCCGATGATATTCATAACTTCGGAAACGTTAGCTCTGGGGCGGCGTTTGTCGATAATGGCGAGATCGCATTCCATGCGCTTAGCGACGGCACGGGCGCGAACAACGCCGCCGACGTCAGGAGATACAACAACCAGATCGGAATAGTTATGCTTCCACAAATCACCTAAAAGGATTGGGCTGGCATAAATATTGTCGACAGGAACATCAAAGAAACCTTGGATCTGGTCAGCATGAAGGTCCATTGTCAGAACGCGGTCGATACCGGCAGCCTGAAGCATATTGGCAACAACCTTCGCACTGATGGCTACACGAGTAGAGCGAGGACGTCTGTCCTGACGTGCATAGCCATAGTAGGGAATAACTGCAGTAATACGAGCAGCAGAGGCTCTCCGAAGCGCGTCAACCATAATGACCAATTCCATCAAATTGTCATTTGTCGGCTGGCAGGTTGGTTGGATGATGAAAACATCGCGGCCGCGAACATTTTCATTTAATTCGACTTGAACTTCTCCGTCAGAGAAGCGGCTGACCGTTGCACGGCCAAGAGGAATATTAAGGTGTTGAACTACAGCTTGTGCTAATTTCGGGTTAGCGTTGCCTGAAAAGACCATCAGGCTGTCTGGAACCATTTGGACCATGATTGTGCTCGATCAACTGAGTGAAAAAACGCAAAAATAAAAGACGAGAAGCTCGTCCGAAAATTGGCAGGGGAGGAAGGAGTCGAACCTTCGCGTGCCGGGATCAAAACCCGGTGCCTTAACCACTTGGCTACTCCCCTACGTACAGCAGACTTAAATCACACCCAATCATAAAGCGGGTGAAACTTAAGACTCCTGAATGCCCATTGTCTCCAACCTATGGGTAGATTAGAAATCAAACGCACTTCAGCGCCCGATTTTACCGCGTAAAACACTGCTGAACCTGAGCCGGTCATTCGGGCTTTTCCTAACTGTTTCAAACAGTCGATCGCCTCTTTCACTGAAGGGCAGATATCTGCCGCCACAGGTTCGAGATCGTTATGCCCGAAATCTAGCGGCAGGCGAAGCAAAGCCGCGCTAGAGGAATTCGTAATTCTGATGGAATCCGTGTCCCTTGTCAAATTGGGGCTTTTGAATACATCCGCCGTGGGCACACTCGCGCCGGGGAAAACTACCGCCCCCTCGAAATCGTCAGTAACGACGGGAGTCAGCACCTCTCCGACACCTTGGGCAAAGGCAGTTTGACCGAAGATAAAAAAGGGAACGTCGGCCCCAAGCGTTACCGCCAGATTTAAAAGTTCGTTACGCTTTTTATTGATATCCCACAGTCTGTTCAGTGCAATCAGACAGGTGGCTGCGTCGGAGGAACCTCCGCCCATACCGGCTCCGTCAGGAATGTTCTTTCGGACCGTGATCCGGACCCCACGGTGCGGAGCGAATTGCTGCATAAGCTTTGCCGCTCTGCAGCAGAGATCTTTTCCCAAAGCCCAGCTAATGTCGCCTTCGCGAATGATTTTAGGCTCATCGAGAACTTCGAAATCAAGGTAATCGCACAAGTCGATCATGCTGAAGACAGACTCCAGCAGGTGCATACCATCTGGTTTTCTGCCGATGACATGCAGAAACAAATTAAGTTTAGCCGGGGCCGGCAGATTCAGGCAGCATTTCACGGTTGTTTCCTCGGCAGAATTGTCAGCGTTACTTGAGAATCCGTCGAGGGCACGTAGCCTTCGGCTCGGATGCGAAGGACTCCCTCCTTGTCTTCGGATCTAACCTTCCAGTCATGAGAATTCAGGTCGCCGGTGTTCTTTTCGTTTTTAACCCATGCCAGGAAACGATCGAGACTTAAAGGGATTCCGATGATCTGGTTCACCAAGACAGCAGAATTCGGGGCCTTATAAGTTTCATTGTCAGAATTAATCAATACGCATTCGTTCGGAGTTTCTTCTATGGAGGCAATTTTGGCTCCGAAAGGTCCGTTAATGTTCAGGACTTTTTTCTCTGGCAGAACGATCAGCCGAAAAGACCCGCTGTGCCTGTCGACTGAGGTTCCGGATTTAGAGGCAACAGAGAACCGTCCTGTCCATACCTCCGCGTTTTGCGGAACGAGGGTCGTGCAGGAACACAGCAAAAGTAAGCAGAGAAGCGCTAAGAAATTAATTTTGCGCATTTGGCATCTTTAAGCGTTTTTTCAATGCGCTCAGCTCTGCAGCATCGGGCCAAAGCTTCTCGGCTTCTTTCAGAACATCGGCGGCCTTGCGTTTATTGCCTTGTGTCCAATAAACCTCAGCAAGGTGCAGGTAGATATCAAGTTCTTTCTGAAGCTTCAGCGCATCGTTCAGATATTCAATCGCTTTGATATATTTTTTCTGCTTAAAGGCCAGCCAGCCTTTGGAATCCAAAATGTAGGGATTCCTCGGATCGAGCTGATAAGCCTGATTGATATATCGCTCGGCTTCTTTGATGCGTTTGGTCTGCTCTAAGAGCGTGTACCCAAGCGAGTTATATGCATTGGCGAAGCCCGGATCGATTTCTATCGCCTTCTTTAAATGGAACTCTGCCGTCTTAATATCATCCAAGCGCTCAGCAAGCATGGCCGCTTCGTAATGAAGCGCCTTGGAGTAAGGCATGGAGATCAGGGAAGCATTCAGTGCATCGAAGGCAGCTTTTTCTCCTTTGGTTTCCAGAAGGATTCGCGCTTTAAACAATGCGGCTTCTTCCACGATAGCCGGTTCCTGATCTTCTTTTATCGTGTCAAGCGCCTTCAGGGCATCATCCCACTTGGACTCGCGGGAGTAAATATTTGCTGTTTGGAGCGCAGCGGCGGCCGTTAATTTCCCTTTGACTTTAGATGCGTAATCCAGAGCTTTCGGGAGCTCTTTTTCATCTGCAGCGATATCACTCAGCAAAAGATACGCGCGCGAGAGATTTTCACCGTCGGGATTATTTTTCAGGCGCTCCACGACAGATTCGAGAATCGTTTTTGCTTTCTTGACTTCAGAAATTTGAACATAGCTGATGGCAAGCGCGATCAGATAACGGTCGTCATCTCTATATTCTTTTTCTAAGACATTCAGAGCATCGAAATTTTTGGTCTGGAAGAGCAGCTGAGAATAGGCATCACGGATGCGGACGGCCTTTGGGTTTTTCTTGAGGTAGCGGGCCAGGATCTGCTCAGCTTCTTTTGGATTTGTCCGAAGCAGTGCGCTTCCGTAGGTTAAGACCGTCTCTTCGTTTTCAACGTTCCTGAAGGCGTTCTTGGAATATTTTTCTGCGGCTGAGACATTCCCGTTTAAGGCCTCCAGTCGGGCTAATCCGAGCTGAGTTTGATAAAGCTTGGAATACTTAGCGGTAACCGTTCGGAAGAAAGACAGAGCCTTAGCCTTGTCTTTCATTAAGGCCAGCTGGGTCTGGAGTTTAATAATTTCAGCGCCTTTGTCTTTGGACTTAGCCAAAAAACTCGCTGCCGTACCGGAGACTTTATCCAGTTGGTTGGAAACAATGCCGCTCGCGATAAAAGCTTCCTGAGCTTTTGGGTTGTCTGGCGAGAGCTTGATCCACTCGGAAACTGCTTTCTGAAATTCTTTCGGAGCGTTTGAGGCAAGTGCGATTTGAGCTGCGCGCTCGGCTATTCTCGGATCACCGGTTTCTTCAGCTAACGTAAGGTAGGTTTGGTAAGCCGCACCGGCCTGACCTCTCTGAAGCGCAATTTCGCTGGCGATCAGCTGAAAAAGGATTCGGCTCGTCAGCTTGACCTCGGGGATCGACGGATCAGAGGCAGCACCCTCGCTCTCTTTGACGGCAGCTTCTTCTGTCGTATTTTTTGCAGAAGCGGAAACCGGAGGTGTTGCTGCGGAATGTTCTGCGGCAATCGTTCGGCTCCCGGCCAGGGGAACGCCAAGCGCGACAAACAACGCCGAAACGAGAATAAATTTCAATTTGCCGGACACGCCAAACACCATTTTCCATAAAGAAGTTATCGATTCGGGAAGTGTAGCCTAAACAAATGAAGGCTAGCTTTTCCGCCGCAGCTTTGTTCCCAAAAAGCAAAGAACCCGCCTCTGCTGAGCGGCGGGCTCCGAACGGTCAAGGGAAAAGAGCTTAGGAAGCGCTGCGCTTCGGAAGCAGAGGTTTAGTCTCGCCTTCCAAACCGACGAGCGAAAGAACCGTCATGAGCGCCAACTGCGGACCGAGGTAAGAGTCAGTCGAGTCATACCATTCCGTCAGGCTGTGGTTGTGTCCTTCGGATCCGCCTCCGCCGATCGTGGTTGCGGGAATGCCTAAGCTAAGCGGAACATTTTGATCGGTGCTAGCGCAGTCATAGGAGCGCAGCTCAATGCCGACAGCTTTCATTGCGCCGCGTGCAGCCAAAAGAACCGGACTGGAGTCAGGCTGATCTCCGGCAGGACGATGTCCAATCGGATCGATAATGACCTTAATCTTATTTTCCTCAGCTGCGTTCCAGTGTTTGTTTTCTTCTTCGCAAGCTTCCGTCAAAAGAGGAAGAACCTGATCAACAATTTTGTTCAGCTCATCATTGTTGATGGAGCGCGTGTCAATTTCCATCGTGGCTTTTGCCGCGATGGAGTTAACGGTAGAGCCGCCGACAACGGTACCGACAGTAAAAGTTGTTTTCGGTGTTTCAGGCACATTGAGGTCGGCAATTTTTGCAATGGCGCGGCCTAATGCGTGCGTGGCACTGGGAATGCCGAATGCAGCCCAGCTGTGTCCTCCGGGTCCTTCATAGGTGACGCGGAAACGGCGGGAGCCGGTAGAACCGTGAAGAAGCTGTGCCACACAGGCAGAGTCCACGGAAATAAAACCGTCGATATGTTCCTCTTTAGAAGAGAATAAATATTTTCCGCCGCGCAGGTCACCGTTGCCTTCTTCTCCCACGCTTCCGATGAAGAGCAAATCTCCTTCGGTTCGGATATTGGAATTCTGAAGGGTACGCAGTACTTCCAACACAACAGCTAAGCCGCGGGCGTCATCCGAGATTCCGGGCGCGTAGTACTTCGTACCTTCCTGTCGGACTTTTACGTTTGTTCCGGCAGGGAAGACGGTATCGAGATGGGCGCCTAAAACTAAACGCGGGCCGTTTCCTTTGCCCGGACGAATGCCGATAACGTTGCCTTCCTTATCAATGCGGACATTGGTCAGACCCAGTTCACGGAGTCTCTCTGCGAAGTAAGCGGCTCTGACTTCTTCATGGAAAGGAGGAGCTTCGATCTCTGTCAGGGCGATCTGGTCGGCCATGGTGAGCTGCTCTTCTTCTTTAATTTGTTTCAGGGCATCTTTAACGACGGGATTGTTTTCCAGGATTTTGAAAGTTTCATTAACACTTTCGGGAAGAGGTGGCAGAACCGGGGCTTCTTTTGGCAATGGACCGGACATGTAAGCTCCTAAAAATAAAGAAACGAGCTTTTGATAATAGCTGTAAGTGGGTGATTTAACAAGAAATATCGAGTTACAAAATCTTCTATCTATTTCTAAATGTTAATTATTTGAAAAATATAGAGAAATTAACGAAAACAGGGAGGGGAGGAGCTAAGCGAACCCAAAATGAATTTTTAAGGTTGCGAAACCCTCTCAATTACTCTATCTTGCAGTAACAAACTTTTTTAAAGGAGTAATACTCATGTCTTTAGTAGGCACCCAGCTTCAGTCTTTCAGCGTCGAGGCCTTCCAAGGCTTCGAATTCAAAAAAATCACAGACGCAGACCTGAAAGGCAAGTGGTCCGTGGTTTTCTTCTACCCGGCTGACTTCACGTTCGTCTGCCCGACCGAGCTTGAGGATCTGGCTGATAACTATGCAGAGTTCAAGAAGATTGGCTGTGAAATTTATTCCGTTTCCACCGATACACACTTCACACACAAGGCCTGGCACGATTCTTCCGAGGCCATCAAGAAAGTCGAATTCCCGATGCTCGGCGATCCGACAGGCCAGATGACCCGCAACTTCGGCGTTATGATCGAAAGCGCCGGTCTTGCTCAGCGCGGTACATTCGTGATCAACCCCGAGGGCCGTATCGTTATCTGCGAAATTCATGACGAAGGCATCGGCCGCGACGCCAAAGAACTTCTCCGTAAGGTTCAGGCTGCCCAGTTCGTCGAAGCAAATCCCGGAATGGTTTGCCCGGCTAAATGGAAACCCGGTCAGAAGACTCTGAAGCCCTCCATTGATTTGGTCGGCAAGATCTAATTCTGAAATTATTCGGAATTGAATGAAGAAGGGGCCGCATTGCGGCCCCTTCGGTATTTTTAAAACCTTATTGGACGGAGGCAACGCTCGTATCTTTGTCCAGCTGGGCCGCGATGGCCTTGCACACCTCTCCGTCCTTCCAAGCCCAAGCTCGGTATAAGAACTGACGGTATTCTTTTTCTTCCGGTGACGGTTCGGGCTGAGTTTCGTCCAAATTCTGCGAATACGTAAAGCTCAGTGCGTAGCCTTCGGAAGCTTCTTCCAAAACGATCCTTAACTGTGATTCCGCACCGGCGGCTGTCGCGTCAATCGTCGTTGTGATGGATTTTTTCGGATCTAGTTCATGGTGTTCAACGATGGTTTGACCGCCGTTTTGACCGGAAAATTTGATTTCCAGGTCGATCTTCTCCTTTTCTCCGACTGTTTCACTCTTTAACGGCTTGCTGTCGAGGAAGAAGTCCAGGTATTCGTGTCGGTTCAGATAGGCCGTCTTGAGGGCATCCCAAACCTGTTTACGGGTTACGCCTGTCAGTTCGGGATCGATATCGCTCAAAGCGATGCTGTGTTGAAAAACCTCTTTTAAAGCCATGGCGTTAATGTTCCTTTTTTGCTGAGAGCGCGGCTTGTTCTTTGCTGCGCTGAATACGTTTTTCCAGCCAGATGCTGTACCGAGACATGATCAGGCTGAATACGAAGTAAATGATGGCAATAAACAGATAGCCTTCTAAGAAGAAATTGCGCCAATTGGGATCGCCCAAAGCAAGACGCAGACTGCCGGTCAAGTCGTACATGGAGACGATGGTCACTAAGGATGTATCCATAAACGTCGAGAGCAGATTATTCACAAACGCCGGGATGACGGTGACCAATGCCTGCGGGAGGATCACCGAAGTGTAGATTTGATATTTTGAAAGACCCAGTGACGCGGCTGCCTCATATTGTCCTTTAGGAATCGTCTGGAGACCGCCTCGAATGGTCTCTGCCATGTAAGCCGTTTGGAAAAGGACGATACCGATCACAATTCTCCAAAACGCATCGATCCTAAAACCGGGCGGGAGAATCAGCGGGAAGATGAAGGAGGCAACAAATAAAACGGTAATTAAGGGGACACCGCGCACGAGTTCAATGTAACCTATGCAAAGCATCCGGATAGCGGACAGTTTGGAGCGCCGTCCGAGAGCGAGAAGGATACCCAGCGGAGTGGACGCCGTCATACCGAAAAGCGTCAGAATAATTGTCAGCGGCAGACCGCCCCAGTAGTCCGGATCAATTTTTGAAAGGCCGAAACAGCCGCCCAGCATCAGCACGAAAAAGGCGCCGAGGGCAAGAATCCAGCCGGCCGTCAGGATTTTGCAGCCGGTGCGGTTCCAAAGCAGAGGGAAAGCCGAGATGACGAGCATCAAGATAACACCGCCGGTTGCTGCTGCGGCTCTCCATTGTTCGTCGTAAGGGAAGCGGCCGAATAAGATTAAGCGCCATTTCTCCGCGACGAAGCCCCAGCAGGCCCCGTCATGATTGTTCATGCATGCTTTAAAGTCAGCTCTGAAAATGGCGTCCGCAACACCCCATTTCCAGGCATACCAGCCTGCCGCTCCGATAAGGAGGAACAAACCGATCGTCACAACGGACGCAACCGGAGAGTAGAAAAACGATCTCCAGAGGTTGGCGGGGAAAGCATTTTGAGGCTGTTTCATCGGCTTCCCCTAATAACAATTCTGTTGATGCTGTTCATCACGACAGAGATCACCAAGTTTAAGAACAGATAAACAGACATGATGATGACGATGACTTCCAGCGCCTGGCCGTTGAGGTTGATGGTCGAGTTGCCGATGGAAACCAAATCCGGATAGCCTACGACGACAGCTAAAGAAGAGTTTTTCGTGAGGTTCATGTATTGGCTTGCCAAGGGAGGGATGGCAAGCTTCAGAGCCTGCGGAAAAATGACGTAGCTGATAGCTTCCAAGCGCGTCATTCCGAGCGCCTCAGCGGCATGCCACTGTCCTCTCGGCACGGCTAATACACCTGCTCGGATAATTTCGGCGATAGACGAAGAGGTAAAGAATGTCAGTCCGATCCAAAGCGCTAAAAATTCCGGCGAGAGGGAGGCGCCTCCTTCGATTGCGAATCCCTGCAGTTCCGGTTTGGACCATCCGCCGAAGATCCCGAAGCACAGCCAGGCAGCACCTCCGACAACAAGCGCTGTCGAAAGCGAGAAAACCGTCGAAATTAAACCTGTGTAAATCTTGAGGAAAAGCGGTCGGGTTAAGAAGAAAGCTAAGCCAGCCGCGACAAAGGACCAGGTGCAAGCCGTGCTGTTCGAAGCCGGTACGGCAAATTGGAGCCCTGCCTTGGAAAGCAGACCCCATGATCCGAAATTCACCGCCTCCATGGAGTCGGGGAGAAGCTCGGTAATGATTAAGTAGATGAGCAGCAGCTGAACAATCAATGGAATGTTGCGATAAAACTCGACGTGGGCCGCGCCCAGAAACTTCAAAAGAGGATGTTTGGACAGCCTCATTAAGCCGATGATGACGCCGAGCACTGTCGCCGTAATGATGGATACGACGGAAACCTTAATGGTATTGAGCAGCCCGACAAGAAAGGCTTTGAAATAAGCTTCCGTAGAACTAAAGGAGATGAGAGACTCACCTATTTCAAAACCTGCCTGTTCATGAAGAAAGGCGAAACCGGAATGGATATTTCTAGCCGCGAGATTGGCAGAAATATTAAAGATGAAGCTGCCGAAAATGATGGTGAGGACAACAAGAATGGCCGACTGCCAAATAAATGCCTTGCGCTTTCTGCTCGCTTCTCTTCTGTGCCAAGCGGCGTCACCGTGCGGGTGATTCATTATCTGTACTAACTGGTTTTTAATACTGCGGAATTGCGGCAGGAATCTCGAGATTCAGTGCCGCAATCAAATATAAATCAAAAACGGAATCGATTAACGGACGGGAGGCGCGTAGAGGATGCCGCCGTTGGTCCACTGGTTATTGATTCCGCGGGGAAGTGCCAGCGGAGTCTTAGGCCCTAAGTTTCTTTCAAAACTTTCACCGTAGTTACCGACCTGTTTAACGATGCGGTAAGACCAATCTTTATCCAGGCCGAGGAGTTTGCCCATATCTTCGCCAGAGCCGAGGAGGCGTTTCACGTTCGGATCGGTCGAAGTCTTGCGGAGCTCATCTGCATTAGCCTGAGTGATGCCTTTTTCTTCTGCTTCGATGAATGCATTCAGCACCCAGCGGGCGATCTGGAACCATTCGTTATCGCCGCGGCGGACTGAAGGTCCGAGCGGTTCTTTAGAAATGACTTCAGGCAGGATGACGTAATCATCCGGATTAGCTGCTTTTGTTCTTGCACCGGCCAGGTCACTCATATCGGTTGTGTAGACCTGACATCTGCCGGAGAGGAAAGCGCCCTGAGTGGCTTCCGTGGTGTCGAAAAGAACGGCTTTGTACTTCATGCCGTGAGACTTGAAGTAGTCGGCGACGCTGGGCTCGCTGCTGGTTCCGGATTGGACACAGATAGTGGCGCCGTTGAGCTGCTTAGCGGATTTTACGTTTAATTTTTTAGGAACTAAGAAGCCTTGACCATCGTAATAGTTGGTTCCCACAAAGACAGCGCCCAAAGAAGCATCACGGGTCAGATTCCAGGTTGTATTTCTGGCAAGCACATCGACTTCACCGGCCTGAAGAGCGGAGAAACGCTGCGGGGAGTTCAGAGGAACGAATTTAACTTTATTGGCGTCGCCCAGAACTGCTGCGGCCAATGCACGGCAGTAATCGACGTCCAAGCCCGTCCAATTGCCTTTGCTGTCCGCATTAGAGAAGCCGGGTGCAGCGGTGTTGACGCCGCATACGACAACATCGTTTGCCTTAACTTTGTCTAAGACCGGACCTGCGAAAGCAGGGGCGGCAAGAGAGAGGGATACGGCCGATAAGGCGCCGGCCAGAATGGTTTGATTCATTTGAGATTCTCCGGTTGGAAAGATGATTAATTTTTAACACATTGAAACCCGCTTCAACCGTCTTTGAGGGAAAACTTGTGGGTACCGCATTTCATCTCAGCGGAATTATCGAATAGATACCCATTTTTAGACGGTCGGGAGATTAATTCGCGTTAAAAGGTACACACTGAGACGATCACACAAGGGACTTGTTATGGAATACAAGGATTACTACAAAATTTTAGGCGTGGATCGCTCGGCTTCGGAAGCCGATATTAAAAAGGCTTTCCGGAAACTGGCACATAAATATCACCCGGATGTCTCCAAAGAAAAGGATGCTGAAGCCAAGTTCAAGGATGTGAACGAGGCCTACCAAACCCTGTCCGATCCGGAAAAGAAGGCCGCTTATGACCAACTCGGCCAGCGCAGAGAAGGCAGCAGCTTTGAACCGCCACCCGGATGGGGCGGTTTCGGAGGCGGTGCTTCCCACGGCTTTGAAGGCTTTGATTTTGGCGGCGGCGGATTCGATTTTGCTGATTTGTTCTCTCATATGGGAGGCGGAGCCCGTGCCGCACGTCCGCAGGCTGGTGAGGATCTGAACGCAGAAGTTCAAATTACTCCTGAGCAGGCCTTTAACGGAACGACCGTAAGCATTTCTCTGCGCGAGCCTGAAGAAACGACTGACGGTCGGGTACGCCATGTCACTAAGACCTTAGAAATTAAGGTTCCGGCTGGCACGATCGACGGACAGAAGATGAGAGTGACAGGCAAGGGCGGTCCGGGCTACAACGGCGGTCCGAACGGGAACCTGTACATCACCATCAACATCATTGAAGAGGGCCGCTTTAAGGTTGAAGGAAGAGACGTCTATCAGACGGTTCCTCTGGCCGACTTTGAGGCTGTTTTAGGCGCTGAGGTCGTTGTGCCGACGCTCTCCGGCGGAAAGATTTCCGTCAAGATTCCGGCTGGCGCCAAGGCAGGACAGAAGATTCGTATCGGCGGCAAGGGCTTCCCGAACAAGAAAGGACCGGCAGGCGACATGTATTTGCTGATCTCGATCGTTGTTCCGCCTGCTCCTTCTGACGAGGTGAAAGAGCTCTATCAGAAGATAGCCGAAGCCTCGAAATTCAACCCGAGAGAAAACCTGTAGGAGATAAACGATGAGTCAGATGATTGTTACAGAAGTGCAGACCACGTTCAGTTCCGAAGAACTGCAGGAAGTAAGCGGGCTGCCCGCCGAGATTTTTAATGAGATTAAAGATCTGGGCGCGTTAGATGAATTTTTAGACCACGGCCGATATGTCTCCCGCAGTTTTTTGGTGATTCGTAAGGCAGCCAGACTGCGCAGAACCTTTGATCTCCAGAGTGACGCATTGGCGCTATTGATCCATTACATGGCCGAAGCCGATGCGCTCAAGGATCAAATCAGACATTACCAGCTTGGGAACATCAATCCTTACTTGTAAGAGAAATCGCTGAATCTTCTTATGTTTGGACGTTCCTTTTGGTAGGCTTATACGGGAAAGGAAAGAACAAACATGGATTTATCTTTAAAACTTCTATCTATCTTCGCTCTGATCGTGGCGGCCGCCTACTTCGCCATATCGGAAATCTCTCTAGCCGGTTCTCGCCGAGTCAGACTGACTCAAATGGCCGAGAACGGTGATAAGCGCGCTCAGGAAGTCATCAATCTGCAGGAAAAACCGGGACCGTTTTTCTCTGTTATTCAAATCGGCATTAATGCGGTCGCCATTCTAGGCGGTATCGTCGGTGAAGCCGCTTTCACAGATGTGTTTGCCGGTCTGTTCAAATGGTTTGTTCCCGCACAGTATCTAGAGACAACGTCGTTTTTGTGCTCATTCCTCCTGATCACGATGTTGTTCATTATCTTTGCCGATCTCTTGCCGAAACGCATCGGTCTGACGAATCCGGAGAAAATTTCCGTACGCCTGATCGGTTCAATGCAGGTGCTCATCAAAGTTTTGAAACCGTTCGTTTGGCTTCTGACGGTTATTTCCAATGCGCTCATGAAGCTCTTTGGTCTTCCGACTCAAAACAAAAACAAAATTACCAGTGAAGATATCGTCGCGACGGTAGACGCGGGAGCGGCTGCCGGCCTGATCGCGCCGAGCGAACAGGCTGCGATTGAAAACGTGATGGACTTGGAAAGCCGCTTGGTGCCGAGCGCGATGACTGCACGTGAATATGTTGTGTACTTCACGCTCGATGAGAGCTATGAAAGTATCGCAAAGAAGATTGCTTCCAGCCCCCACAATAAATTCCCCGTATGCGACCGGGATATTGACCACGTCATAGGCTATGTGGATTCCAAAGATATCCTTCGCAGAGTGATTGAAGGGAAGACTTTTTCTCTCAAAGATCAAAACTGCATTTCCTCTCTTCCCGCCGTCCCTGATTCGCTGACATTATCCGAAGTCCTCGATCTCTTTAAAACCCAGCGCTCCGACTTTGCGGTGGTGCTGAATGAATACGCTTTGACCGTCGGTGTGATTACCTTGAACGACATTATGAGCACCGTCATGGGCGAATTCGTTCTGACGCCGGACGAGGCCCAGATTGTTCAGCGTTCTGACGGCTCTTGGCTGATCGACGGCGCAACGCCGATCGACGATGTTGAGCGAGTTTTCGATTTCGGTCAACTGCCGGAAGACGAAACCTATGAAACCTTGGCCGGCTTCATGATGTATATGCTTCGTAAGATTCCGAAGTTAACGGACCACATCGAATACGGCGGATATCGCTTTGAGGTCATCGACGTAGAGCGTCACAGGATTGACCAGATCTTGGTGACCAAGATCGGCTCGAAGGACGAGGATAAGAAACCCGAGCCCTCGGAACAGTCTACGGAACCGGGAAAAGAGGCCCCAGCGTCTGAGGACGAACAGGATAAATAAAATGAAATCGGGAGGCTGATCCTCCCAATTTCACTTAACAAAACTTCTTCAAACAGTCTTAGGCTTCGGCTTTCCTGACAGTCTTGGAAGCGGATTTTCTAGCGCCGGCAGCCGCCTTCTTATCGCCGGTCTTTTCCTCAAATTTAAATCCGATCTTGCCTTTGCTGTCCGTGACCAAATAAGCTGAGAATTTTCGCTTGGTTCGGTTGGAGACAAAGTCGTGAAGAAGATCCGTCGATCCGGTGGAAAGAAGCTTGCTCATCTCTTCGCGGCTGATCGGCTGCTGCAGAATGACCTTCGAGCTGCGGAAAGTGCACTTTTTCTTAGCGTTCGGGTCGATATGGTCTTCGCAAACATAGGCATTTTCCGTTTCGTAGACGTTCTTGCCGCAAACAGGGCATTTTCCTACGGGTTCGGTTTTGCGAAGTTCTTCCACGTCGACGGTCTCGCGTTCCGGTTTTTCCCCGAAATCGAAGTCGATCTTGTAGTCGGGCGCCGGTCCGAGCTTCAGTACGGCTGAGAACGGACGTCCCATTTTGCTGATAAAGCCTTCCAGCGGGCCGATCTGCCCTTTTGTAAGCAGCTCATCCACTTCTTCCGGTGCAAAAGTTCTGCCGCCCGGATGTTTGGGAATGCTGTAGTCGCATGAGGTGCACGCAAAGCGTCGGTAGTTTTCGACAATCTTCCCGCCGCACTTCGGACAGGGCGCCTTCAGGGTGGCCGGATTGCTCAGAGGAACCGTGTCGGCACCGTAGCTTTTTGCCCGATCCACAATACTGCAGGTGAGCTCGCCGATTTCTTTCATAAAGTCCTTGCGGGAAAGCTGTCCTTTTTCGATCTGGGACAATTTGTATTCCCACTCACCGGTGAGTTCAGCCTCGGAAAGCGTCTCGATGTTCAACCCTTTGAGGAGCGTAAGAAGCTGGGAAGCTTTAGCCGTCGGGATCAGCTCGCGTCCTTCACGAATCAAGTAGCTCTGAGCGATAAGTCCTTCGATAATGGCCGCGCGTGTAGCCGGGGTTCCGATGCCTTTCTCGGACATTGCATCACGCAGTTCTGCTTCTTCCACGGTCTTTCCGGCGTTTTCCATTGCGCTCAGCAATGAAGCTTCCGTGTAACGGGCAGGCGGTTTAGTTGCGAGTCCCAGAGCATCCGATTTGACGGTGAGCGGGGTTTCACCCTTGGCAACAGGAACTAATTCACTGCCGGAATCCTCGCTTGTGCGGCCGTAAACTTCCAGCCAGCCGGGATGCTGCATCACTTTTCCTTCGCTCACGAAGTGATAGTCCTCGACCACTGTTGTGCGCGTCGTATTGAGGAACTGAGCCGGCGGATAAAAAACAGCGATAAAGCGTTTCGTCACCAAGTCGTAAATTTTCTGTTCTACCTCCGACAAAACGCTTTTGGGTTCCTGGCCGGTCGGAATAATGGCGAAGTGATCACTGATCTTGGCATTATTGAAGATCTTTTTAGTGAACACGACGTAGTTATCCTTCAGGGCCTTTTGTGCGAACTTGCCGAGGGAGGATGTCTGAGCGACGACGCTCAAAATCTCTTTAACCGTCGGAAGGTAATCTTCCGGCAGTGCGCGGGCATCCGTACGAGGATAAGTCAGCAGTTTGTGCTTTTCGTAGAGTGCCTGGGCAATCGACAGCGTTGTCTTGGCAGAGAAGCCGAAGCGTGAGTTGGCTTCGCGCTGAAGTGTCGTCAAATCATACAAGGCAGGGCAGGAAGAAGTTGAAGGTTTGGACGTCTCGGTGGCTGTGCCCTTTTTGCCTCTGACCGCATCGGCAATTTTCTGCGCATCCTCCGCAGCCCAAAGTCTTTCCGCTTTTAAGTCCGGATCCGAGCTCTTTTTAAAGTCGGGATCAAAATATTTGCCTTCGTATACGCCGGCATCAACTTTGAAGTCGGCGTGCACTTCCCAGTAATTACGGGGAGCAAAACTTCTGATCTTTTCTTCGCGGTTAACCACGAGGGCTAGCGTCGGTGTCTGAACTCTGCCGACGGTCGTCAGGAAAAAGCCTCCGTCCTTACTATTAAAAGCCGTCATAGCGCGGGTACCGTTGATGCCTACCAGCCAGTCGGCCTCCGAGCGGCTCTTGGCAGCGTCTGCCAAAGGCTGCATCTGTGCGTCCGTGCGCAGATGTTTGAAGGCATCGAGGATTGCGCCCTTTGTCATGGACTGCAGCCACAGACGGTAGATCGGTTTCTTATTTTTTGTCGCTTCCATGATGTAGCGGAAGATCAGCTCACCCTCGCGTCCCGCATCACAAGCGTTTATGACTTTATCGACCTCTTTACTCTTAAGGAGTTTTTTGAGTCCGTTTAGCTTAGTTTCAGACTTTTTAATCGGGGCGAGATCAAAGTGAGAGGGGATGACAGGGAGATTAGCGAAGCTCCATTTGCCTCTTTTTACTTCGTATTCTGCCGGTTCCTTGAGCTCAAGCAGGTGACCTACTGCGGAAGCAACAATATAAGAATCCCCCTCGTAGTGGTCTCCGACTTTCTTTAAGCCGCCGATAGCCCGTGCGATGTCTCCTGCAACTGACGGTTTTTCGGCAATGACAAGTGTTTTGCCCATTTTTAATCCAATAATTATGTACTTATGTCTTTTTCTAAATTAGCACTTTTTCAAAGAAGCGGTTATTTCTTTTCCGTTAATCAACATGTAACAGGTGTTTTAGTGTGTATATAAGTAGTTATAAGTAATTGCCGTGGCGAGTATTATTAAAGGTTTACTGACAATAAAGTGATTTTTGGAGCATAACGTTGGCTTTACTTCCGATTCTTAAATATCCTGATCCGCGTCTTGCCACGAAGGCAGCCGTGGTGACGGAGTTTGACGACAAACTCAAGCAGCTTGCCGCCGATATGGCCGAAACTATGTACAAAGCTCCCGGTGTAGGTCTTGCTGCGACACAGGTTGACCGACATATTCGTTTAATTGTGATCGATATCACCGAAGAGAAAAACGATCTTAAAGTTTTAGTCAATCCGGAGCTGGTTGAGTCCAGTGAGGAGACTAAGCCTTGGGAAGAGGGCTGCTTATCTCTGCCCGGCATTTACGACAAGGTCACTCGCCCGGCAAAAGTAAAGGTTAAGGCTCAGGATCTCGAAGGCAACTTTTTTGAATTGGAATGCGACGGGCTGCTGGCTGTCTGTGTTCAGCACGAAATGGATCATTTGGAAGGGACGGTCTTCGTAGACCACCTGAGCATGCTTAAGAAACAGCGCATTCGTCACAAGATTCGTAAGATGCGTCTGGAAGAAGAACGAGCTGCCAAGGAAGAAGCCTGATCTAGGCTTCCGCCTGCCAAACGTGAGAGGCGATCGCTCTAGTAATTGTCTCGAAGTGAATCGGCGGCAAATCGTGTCCCATGCGCGGCAAGGCCAGAAACTCAGATTTCGGGATGAGGTCGGCCACTTCCTTCCCCGCTGCGAGCGGAAGAAGAGGATCGTCCTCTCCGTGAATAACTAATGTCGGCGCGGTGATACGAGCGATATCACTTGAGCGGTCCCCGCTCGCAAGAATTGCCAGCAGCTGTCGTTCTCCGGCAGTTTGATCAATTTCATAGCGGCTCATCTCGTGGAGTAGCTCATGTTTTTCCTGAGCGGTGTATTCGTAGCTCGGGCTTTTCAGAGTCATAAATACTCTTTCCAGATGCTTCTCTCTCCCTTCTTCGGTGGAGAGATCGCTCGAGTGCATCAAGATTGAATAAATTGCGCGCAGTTTTCCAAAGCCCGTTCTCGGGTTGCCTGAGGCCGACATAATAGAAGTAAGGGACGCGACTCGGGAGGGCCGGATCGATGCAAGGGTCTGACCGATCATTCCTCCCATCGAGGCTCCTACGACATGCGCTCTTTGGAGCTTTAATTCATCCAGCAGCTGCACTAAGTCGAGGGCCATATCTTCGAGGAGATAGGGTGCTTGGACCGGCAGGCGAAGAAGAGTTCTTCCGATGGCAGCAGGAACGGAGATAGACGTTTTCAGATGAGAAAAGTGCTCGGATAAGCCTGCATCTCGGTTATCCACGGTGATGACGCGAAGGCTTTTTTCCAAGAGCATGGAAATAAAGCTCCGAGGCCAGCCCGCTGCCGGCATTCCCAGACCCATGATTAAGAGGACGGCCGGAAGCTGTTTATCGCCGAATACCTCGTAGTGAAAGCGTCCCGTTTTTAAGTGAGCAAAAGGCATGAGCAAACCACCGAAAATAGTCAGCTTTGATTATGAAACAATCGGCTCCGTCATTACAATTTCAATTCTGATTCGGGTTAAGAGGACAAGATGAGAGTTATTTTTGCAGGAACGCCGGAGTTTGCGGCTAAAGCTTTAGAAGCATTAATTCAGAGTGAACATGAAGTAGTGATGGTTTTATCTCAGCCGGACCGACCCGCAGGGCGCGGCCGCAAGCTGAAAGAAAGTGCCGTGAAGGCGCTGGCCAAGCAGCATAATATTCCGGTTTACACCCCGCTTTCCCTCAGAGTCGAAAAAGGCGGTGAAGAAACCGCCGAAGTCCTGACAAAGATGCAGGAGGCGAAAGCGGACGTTCTTGTGGTGGCTGCTTACGGCCTTATCGTTCCTCAGTTTGTTCTTGATATTCCCTCGGGCGTTCTGCCTCAGAAGTTCCCGACGTTAAAGGCTGTAAATATTCACGGCAGTCTTCTGCCGGAGAGGCGAGGCGCTGCACCGATTGCGCGAGCCATTGAGCGCGGAGACAAGGAAACGGGCATTACATTGATGCAGA
>OBYS01000449.1_pt1 | contig 28543 bp, 18 predicted proteins | sample 1476791 | NCBI WGS metagenome assembly OBYS01 (sample SAMEA2580205, study PRJEB22360) | human gut metagenome | biome: human gut; feature: human-associated habitat; material: faeces | place: Denmark | collected 2008/2010
TTGGCATATTCATGCCAAAACACCTCGCGGAATAGTGGTGTGTGAACAGTAACTCCGTACTTGTTAAGGAAGTAATAATCTCATTTTCATTATTGCGTTTTTTTGCACAATACAATATAATAATTTTAGATTTTATTTATGCAAAAAGACGAAAGGATATACATATGAAGCACAAAAAAGACTGGTATAAAGATCTGGTGATCTACCAGATTTACCCAAGAAGTTTTAAAGATGGCAACAATGATGGAATCGGTGATCTGAAGGGAATGATTGAGAAGCTGGATTATCTGAAGGAGCTTGGCATCAATGCAGTATGGATGTCTCCTGTCTATGCTTCTCCGAATGTGGATAACGGTTACGATATTTCTGATTACTTCGCGATCATGGAAGAATTCGGAACTATGGAAGACTGGGATGCTTTCCGCGATGGTGCGCATGAACGAGGTATCGCCATTATCATGGATCTGGTCCTGAACCATTCTTCAGATAAACATAAATGGTTCCTAGAATCAAAGAAATCCCGCAATAATCCTTACAGTGATTACTATATCTGGCGTGATCCTGCACCGGGCGGAGGCGCACCCAACTGCTGGATGTCCGTATTTGGCGGAAGTGCCTGGGAATATGTTCCTGAACGTGGACAATACTATCTCCATTTCTTTGCTAAAGAACAACCGGATCTGAACTGGGATAATCCGGAAACTAAAGAGAAAATTTTTGATATTATCCGTTTCTGGAATGAGAAAGGTGTTGACGGATATCGCATTGATGCCATCAGTTATCTTGACAAAGGACTGGACGGACGTGCAGATATGAATGAACCCATTGGTACTGTAGCGTGTGTAAATCTGGAGGGAACCCACCGCTACATCCGTGAAATGGTTGCAGAAACAATGACTCCCGACAATCTGATGAGTGTAGGAGAAGTTAATATCAACAATGAACAGGATGCCATCAACTATTCCAGCGCAGCAAGCAAAGAATTTAACATGGCCATTCCATTTGTCCCTCCGATTGTTGAAATCCAGACATGGTCACCAGAAAAAATGAAACGTGATCTTAAGAAAGATTATGAAATCCTGAAAAAAGATGGATGGTGGGCAAGATTTTTAAGTAATCACGACAAACCGCGTCAGGTTTCCCTTTACGGAAATGACAGAGAATTCTGGTCAGAATCTGCAAAAATGCTGGCATGTTATCTGCACACACTTCCCGGTACCCCCTTTGTTTTCCAGGGCGAAGAATTGGGAATGACCAATGTTGCCTTCCCATCTATCGATGATTACAATGACATTGATACCCGCAATTATTATAAAACCATGATCGAACAGGGAGCTTCTCCTGAAGAAGCACTGGCAGAATCCAGAAGTATCAGCCGTGATAATGCAAGAACTCCTATGCAGTGGAACGACAGTCCAAACGGCGGATTTTCTGAGCATACTCCATGGCTTGGTGTCAATCCGAACTATAAGCTCATTAACGCAGAAAGCCAAATGAATGATGACGCTTCCGTTTTCAGATTCTACCAGAACCTTATCGCACTACGTAAGAAACACCCAATAATGGCTCATGGAGATTTCAAACTCTGCTGCCCGGAAGAGGGACCGGTTATCGCCTACACCAGAAGCTGGCAGAACGAGACATGGCTGGCAGTGCATAATTTCTCTGCATCCATGCAGAAATTCCATTATGGCGCTGAAGATATTGAATTACCATGCAACATTCCCGTAATCATTTCCAATTACGGAGAAAATGAAGTTGAATACGGAATTGGAACACTTGTACTCAAACCTTACGAAACCGTAGTATTCCAGTTACATTAAGCAACTTCATCAATACAGACAGTAAAAAGCAGAACCATTGAATCACTATCCCTCAATGGTTCTGCTGCTTTTTTGTATTTGTTTTTCATTTATTTGACTGCCATTACTTTGCATTTCTTTTTGTAAAATGCAATACCGTACTTCAAAATATGCTCTACTCCCTCTTCCAGCAGTTGATCCTCGTATCGTCTGTCTTCTATCTGTTTTAATGCGTCTTCACTGACAGCTTCCAGATTCCCTGTTTCGGCATATTTTATTTCTATAATGATTCCAGTTTCCTGATCTTCTGTTTCTATCAAAATATCACTGTATCCATCACCCGATTCTTTATTTGATGACACACTCCAGTTCTGCTGAAATCCAAGAATTCCAAGTAAAATCCCATGATAAAAATTCTCTTTCATCTGTTTTTTTACAAAGGTATCCCGAATACTGATGGTCCTTTTCAGATAATTGTTCAAACTTTGTTCTACCACTTCGGAATTTCCATCTTTTAATGCATTACAGAATTTTTCAAGTGCTTCTCCATTCTCAGAAACAGTTTTCTTAAAATATTCCATAATCTGTGTCAGAAAAATATTACGTATTTCCATATTAGGAATGGTAAGCATGAACGTATTTGCATCTTTTCTTCCGGTCTGTGTGAGATATCCCGTAGTAAAAAGAACACTCCACAGGTTTTCAATCGAAGCATACATATCCTGATATGTCAGTTCCTGATGAATCTCCTTTACAATTGTTTCTCCTGCTATCAGTTTCTCAATTTCCTTTCTGACCGTTCCCTTATCAGTCTCCTGAATAAAGCGTTTCACCGCTTCATTACTGCTAGTATTAGACCAGTAATTCTGTGGCTGCGCCATATTGTTTATACGCAATTCATCACAATAATTTATCACATCCCAGGGACAGTAAACCTCTACATTTCCAAACCGATATCCGTCATACCACATTTTTATTTCATCATAATGCTCAGAAAGTTCATAATATTCCAATATATTCTTTTTGAAAGTTTCTTTTTAATTTGTTTCAATAGACACACTTCCCTTTATATTTTGATATATTAAATTCTAACTTTTATAAAGTGTAACATATTGCTATTGAATTCGTCTATCAAAATTTCTTTACATCCCATAATGTTTCTATTAATATCCCATCGTCTATTCATCCTTACAATACAACTGTAATTGTACTATTTTCTGCATTTAATAATAGTACCATATTGGAGCAAAATAGAGATTGCCAGCTATTTAATAACCACTGACAATCTCTATTTTTTATTTTATCAATCAGATCACTCTGAAATCTCAACAATTATTCATATAACAGAATGTCACTCTTTAGCAGTTTAACAAGAGAAATCTTTCATCCAATCGGTTCGAAGTCTACAGCACCATGTTTACACAGTGGGCAGATATAATCTTCCGGAAGTTCATCACCTTCGTAGATATATCCGCAGACTTTACATACAAATCCTTTCTTACCTTCTGTTTCAGGTTTCGGTTTTACATTTTTCTGATAATAGGTGTAGCTCATTGTCTCCTGGTCACTTACCACGCGGGCTTCTGTCACACTGCAGATGAACATTCCGTGAGTTCCCAGATCTACATACTGCTCTACTTTCAGGGACATAAATGCGTTGATATATTTGTCCAGGAATATCAGTCCGTTATCAGAACGATTCACCTTCTGTCCCGCAAATTTATCCACGCTTCTTCCACTCTGGAAACCAAACTGTTCAAACACAGAGAACGGAGCTTCTACAGAGAGACAGTTTACATTCATCACCCCTGTCTGCTTGATAACATGGTGAGAATAATTTGTCTTATTGATATTAACTGCAACGCGGAACGGAGAGTCTGTCAGCTGGGTAACTGTATTAACGATCAGTCCGTTATCCTTTTTACCGTCATTTGATGTCACTACATAGAGACCATAACCAATGCGGAATAATGCTGTCATATCATTTTTATTTGCCAGTTCATCATTCTTTGCAATATATTCCTTACAAAGCTCGGAAGCCATCGCTTCCATCTGATCTCTGTTTTCCTGATTTACTGCGGACATAATCTTCACTGTGGTGTCCAGCCAGTTGATCTTCTTACATTCAGAAAGCATATTTTTCATTACTTTTGCTGCCAGAGGTGCCCAGGAACCGTTTTCAATAAGGCCCACTGTGCGGTTCTGGAAATTATGTTCTGCCAGACGGGTAATAAAGTCATTCATAAACGGATAGATTCCTGCATTATAAGTAGTTGTTGCCAGTACCAGCTTACTGTAGCGGAATGCATCGCTGAGTGCCTGAGACATATCATCTCTTGCCAGATCATAAACAACTACTTTCGGACATCCCTTGCTCTTTAATTTCTCCACAAACTGATTGACTGCTTCTTTGGTATGTCCATATACAGAAGTATATGCAACTACGATTCCTTCTTCCTCCGGTGTGTAAGAGGACCAGGTATCATAGAGGCTGATATAATGTCCCAGATTTTCTGTAAGTACCGGACCATGTAACGGACAGATGATCTGAATATCCAGAGTAGCTGCTACTTTCAGAAGTCTCTGTACCTGTGCGCCATATTTACCAACAATACCGATAAAGTATCTTCTTGCTTCATCATCCCAGTTTTCTTCCACATCCAGAGCACCGAACTTACCAAATCCATCTGCTGAAAAAAGAACTTTATCTGTGCTGTCATAAGTCACCATAACCTCCGGCCAATGTACCATTGGCGCAAATACAAAAGTAAGATTGTGATTTCCCAGACTCAGTGTAGAACCATTCTCTACTTCCAGTTTCTGCCCTTCCAGATCCAGTCCGAAGAAATTCTTGATCATTACAAATGTCTTCGCATTAGCTACTACTGTAGTGCCGGGATATACTTCCAGAAAGTTCGCTACATTTGCTGCATGGTCAGGCTCCATATGCTGAACGATCAGATAGTCCGGCTTACGTCCGCCCAGTGCCTGTTCAAGATTATCCAGCCATTCATGTTTGAAATTGGCATCTACAGTATCCATAACTGCAACTTTGTCATCCAGAATCACATAGGAATTATATGCCATTCCGTTTGGCACTGCATACTGTCCCTCAAACAAATCTACCTGATGGTCATTCACTCCGACATATTTAATGGTATCTGTAATCTTCATATTTCTGCCCTCAATTCTTTCTTTATAGTATATCGTCTGTCCGTTACTATTCAGCAATCTGCTGTCACTCAACGTTAATAAGTTATAGTTGCTATGCATTCTTAATTTGTTTATGTTTTTATATTATACTATTTTAATCTAGTTTTCAAGTCCTTTTGGTAATTTTTTTCATAATGTAGTTATAATCTTATACAATGTCTCCACGCTGTACGGCAGTATTCTCTCATCCAATTGAAATTTCGGATGATGCAGAGGATGATTCTCTCCTGGTATTCCCGCAAGAAATACTGTGAAAAGTCCTCTGGTTTCTCTAAAATATCTGTATGCGTTGTCACCGGAAAGAAACAACTCATCTTCTCCTTCCAGAACAAATTTATCTCCGAATACTTCTGCACCCACTACCTTTGCTGTCTCTGTAAGTTCCTCATCATTGGCAAACGCATATACCGGATCTTTTGGAAATTCCATACGGATCTGTGTGCCAGTCTGCTTTTCAATTTCCTGCAGATTTCTCTCCAGCTCGTGCTCAAGTGCCGTGTAAGTTTCTTCATGAACTGCGCGTATATTTCCGTTTAATACCACATGGTCTGCAATAATATTCGTATATTCACCGCCATGGATCGTACCCGTACCCACAATATATTTTCCTGCATCCGGATGCTGTTTTCCAAAACTTTCATTCAGATCATGAATGGCACTTATCACTTGAGCAGCTGCATAAATTGCATCAATCCCCTTATCCGCTTCACACCAGTGACTGGATTTTCCATGAACATGAATCTGCATACTGTTGATCATGGAAGATGCCTGTCCCTGATGCACTGCCATTCCAAATGTCATGTCCGCTGCGTAATGAAACATCAGAAATGCATCTGCTTTCGGATTCTCTAATGCTCCGGCCTGAAGCATTCTTTTTGCACCTTCACCAATCTCCTCTGCAGGTTCAAAAAGGAACCGGAGCCTGACCGGAAAATTTTCCTGCATTCTTTGCTCTTCTGCCACAATTTTTGCAAGGATCAGTGCTGCTGCCAGGATCATATCGTGACCGCAGGCATGCATACATCCCTGATTTACTGATGCATATGGTAGATTTGTCTGCTCCTGTATGGGCAATGCATCCATCTCCGCCCTGAGTACAACCAGTTTCTCCCTGTTTCTCAGAGATGGAAGTTCCGCGATCAATCCTGTAGGTTCTATCGGCACAATCTCATATCCCAGTTTCTCCAGATATTTCCGGATATATGCAGACGTCTCCACTTCCTGAAGTGCCAGCTCCGGATATTGATGAAAGTAATGTCTCAATGTGATTAATTCTTCCGTATATTTTTCTATATTCATCTGTTTTCCAACCTTTGTTCTCAGGGATTACCATTTTCATCTTCCGACATACTCAAAACCGCATTCGGACGTTCCAGGCAGAACTTCTGTATCTCTTCCAGAAATCTCTGACCGTATTTCTTTAACTTATTCTTGCCCACACCGGAAACCTCCAGCATTTCTTCTTCATTTGATGGACATTTGATGCACATATCTATCAGCGTCTTATCACTGAACACGATATATGGAGGCATGGCTTCCTCTTTTGCAATTTCCAGACGAAGTTTCCGCAAGGCTTCAAATAAATCGTAACCTGCTGCCGTAAGCGCATCTGTACTGCGTTTTCTGACAGATTTCTGGGGCTTTTTCTTTTTATCCGGTTCTTTTTCCTCGTAAGTACGCATGATCACGTGAGTATTTTCATCTCTTAGCGGAGAAATATCGCCCAGTTTCAGCACACTGTAACGTTCCTGTGTCTGATAGAGATATCCCATCTCAGTCATCTGGCTGATCAGTGCCCTGAGTTCTGCCTCACTGTGATCATTCAATGCTCCATAAGATTTATACTTATCTGCTCCAAGCTCCCTCAACCGGGCTCTCTTAGCCCCCAGCAGAGTACCAAGCACAATTGTCAGTCCATACCTTCCTCTCGTCTCAGCCACACAGTTCACTACCCACTTCGCCTCTCTGGTCATATCTGTCTCATGGTATTCTCTGTGACAATTTCCACAATTATCACAGGGACCGAAGGTCTTTTCACCGAAATACTCCAGAATATAATTTCGCAGACATCCTGTTGTTTTACAATATCCTTCCATGATCTGAAGCCTTCGTATATCCCGCTGACGAATGAGAAATTCATCCTCTTCATCCATATCGGAAAAATCTTTGTTATCCAGAAGCATTCGGTCGATCATAACATCCTGTGCAGAAAACAATAGAACGCACTGGGAATTCTCTCCGTCACGCCCTGCACGTCCTGCCTCCTGATAATAATTCTCCATACTCTGCGGCATATTGTAATGGATCACATATCTCACATTGGATTTATCAATCCCCATTCCAAATGCATTTGTTGCAATAATAACAGGAGTTCTGTCATAAATGAAATCATCCTGATTCTTTTTTCTGGTTTCATTATTCAGTCCTGCATGATATCTGGTAACAGCAACTCCTTTTTGGAAAAGCAGTTCAAAAAGATTGTCCACATTTTTTCTTGTAGAGCAGTAAATAATCCCGCTCTCTGTTGGATGTCTGTCTATGTAATCCATCACAAAATCGTCTTTTCGCCGGATATTTTCCACGCTGTAATATAAATTCTTTCTATCAAACCCGGTAATCACTACTTTCGGATCTTCCAGATTTAAAGTACAGAGAATGTCGTTCTTTACTTCCTCTGTTGCAGTTGCGGTAAAAGCACTGACGATCGGACGACCGGGAAGATTTTTTACAAAGTCTACGATTTTGACATAGCTTGGTCTGAAATCCTGTCCCCACTGTGAAATACAATGTGCCTCATCCACTGTCACCATGGAAATCTCCACCTGTCTGGCAAATTCCAGAAACTCATAATTTTCCAGACGTTCCGGTGCAACATAAATAATTTTGTATCTTCCTCCTGCTGCCAGGTACAACGCCTTGCTAATCTGACTTTCCGACAGTGAAGAATTGATAAATGCGGCATGTATTCCCGCTTCATTCAAAGCCTTTACCTGATCCTGCATCAATGATATCAATGGAGAAATCACAATTGTGATCCCAGGCATTATCAACGCCGGTACCTGATAACAGATGGATTTTCCGGCTCCTGTCGGCATGATTGCAAGCACATCCCGGTGTTCCAGAATGGACTCCACAACACTCTCCTGCCCTTCTCTGAATGTATCATATCCAAAATAAGTCTTTAAGGTTTGTACTGCCTGTCTGTTCACCTGAAGCCTCCCTCTGCATTTTAATCTATTTTAATCTCTTTTTCAGCTCCTGAATCAGTTCAGAATAGTCTCTGTGCTGCATCTTCGGAAATGCCTTGATGATACGCCCCTGACCGACAACGGTATGATTGGTAATAGAGCTGGACAGTTCCTCAAACTGAGCCTGAAGCTCCGCTCTTTTTATACGAAGCATTTCGATAGATTTTTCTCGCTGTGCGGCAGTTGCATCACGCAGTTCTGCTGCTGCAAGAGTTGCCTGAACCTTTCCTTCTCCCACTTTCTGTGCTGTGCCAATCGTAGTCGTAGCCAGTGTATCACTCAGTTTATCACTTACAATTCTCAAATCTGAGCGAACCTTATCCAGTCTGGTAAGCTTTTTATTCAGTCCCTGGATCACTGCTACCGTCACAATAAAATCTGTCAGATACACAGCATACAAAACTGCTATCACAATCCACTCCCAGGTTGCAGGTGTATGTAACGCATGTGCCTCTACATACTTCTGGAAAACTTTTACTACCATAACGATAGCCAGTCCCCAGATCAGAGAAAACTCCAGGCAAATGTAGCCATGAAAATTAAAGGGTTTATCTGAATAATCCCACCATCTTGCGTGGAAACACACATCCAGCAGCCAGCCTGCAACCAGCTCCACCGCAGTTGCCAGAACAATTCCAAACACAAAAATCATTCCATCACTCATCTGACGCCCGCTGCCCTGAATTGTATTGAGCAAAGCAAAAACAGAAAGCACCCCAAATCCATATACCGGGCAAACCGGTCCATTCAGGAAACCTCTGTTTATAACTTTTCCCAACGCTACTGCATGAAAAATAACTTCAACAACCCAGCCGCCAAAAGAATAAATAAGAAAATACAGACATATCTGAAAATACGTCATTCCACAAATCATTCGTTGCTCCTCCTTGCTTTCATCAAACCACTTTTCATATCCCATTATCACAGTTCAAACAGAAAACTTACCCCAGACTGTTTTGTAATGTACTGATCAGTTCCTCTATAACAATTGGTTTGGATAGAAATCCATTCATACCACATGCCAGTGCTTTCTTTTTGTCTTCGTCAAAAGCATTGGCAGTCATGGCAAGAATTGTAATTCCCGCCAGTGAAGGATCATCCAGTGAACGGATCCGCTCAGTAGCCTCATATCCGTTCATTACAGGCATCTGCACATCCATAAGCACCAGATCATAATCACCTGGTGTTGAATTCTTAACTTTCTCCACAGCCTCTGCTCCATCTTCCGCTGTATCAACCCGAAAACCATATTCACTAAGGAGCGCTACTGCAATTTCACTGTTCAGTTCATTATCTTCCACAAGCAGTATGCGCCTGCCTCTGAAATCTAAATCTGCTGCCGGAAGAATATTATCCTCTGCCCCGGCCTGCTTCTGGCCGATTGCAGCCATCAGAGTCTCTCTGATATCTGACATAAACATAGGCTTGGCACAGAACGCAGTCACCCCTGCTGCCCTGGCTTCCACTTCAATATCTGACCAGTCGTAAGCAGTCAGGATAATGATCGGCGTATCATCACCAAGACTGCGAATCTGACGGGTAACTTCAATGCCGTTCATATCAGGCAGACGCCAGTCAATAATATAAGCATGGAATGCATCCCCCATTTCCACAGACTGCCGTGCACGGAGAACAGCCTCCTTACCGGAAAGTGTCCATTCCGAACGCATTCCAACCTTCACAAGCATCTTAGTCACACTGTCACAGGTATTGAAATCATCGTCTACTACCAATGCCTTCAGACCTTCCAGTTCTGCGATTTTCTCTATACGGTGGTTCTCAGGCTGAATCCGCAATGGCAGACGGATAATAAATTCAGTACCTTTGCCCTGTTCTGTTTGAACCTCAATGGTTCCGCCCATCATATCCACGATGTTCTTGGTGATAGCCATGCCCAGTCCTGTACCCTGAGTCCTGCTTACAGTGGAAGTCCGCTCTCTCTCAAAAGGAGAAAATATCTTCTGTACAAATTTTTGACTCATGCCGATTCCGTTATCCTTTACCCGGATTTCGTACAGTTCACAGCCTCTCTGTATACCCGGATACTCTCTCAGCCGGACAGAAACGGTTCCGCCTGCAGGAGTAAACTTGATCGCATTGGACAAAAGATTCAGCAGTACCTGATTCAGCCTGGTCTTGTCACAATAAACATCCTCATTGATAACATCCATGACATCCATGTAAAGCTCTAACTGTTTCGCATGGATCTGTCCGCTGATAATGGTTTTCAGATCATGAAGAACCTCTGACAGACTGACTTCCGTCTCTTCCAGATGGATTTTCCCGCTCTCAATACGGCTCATATCCAGGATATCATTGATCAGTGAGAGCAGATGATTACTGGAGGAAAGAATCTTACCCAGATAATCCCGAACCCTTTCTTTATCATCAATGTTGCTTACAGCCAGTGTGGTAAAACCAATGATCGCATTCATTGGTGTACGGATATCGTGAGACATATTGGAAAGGAAGGTGCTCTTTGCCTTGTTTGCAGTCTCCGCAGCGCGGACCGCCTCAGAAAGGGCCTGATTCATTTTTCTGTCAGAGGTACGATCTGACAGAACCAGGATATATTTCTTTTTCCCGTTTACCTCGCTGCCCATTGCAACGTTATGAAACCAGCGGTGTTCTCCTGTTTTCTGATGAACATATTCAAGATCCCATTCCTGCTGCTCATGAACCTGGATTTCTTCCAAATACTTCTTCTCCGGATCTTCAACGTCCCCGGGATGCAGTTTTCCAAGGACACAAATATCTTTACGAATCTGTTCTACTGTAATTCCCAGCAGTTTTTCCACATTGGGACTGACGTAATCTGCCTGATATGTTTTTGCATCCAGCATCAGGAAAACGTCATCTACATTCATTGACAGCTTTTGAAACAATTCGTCCCTGTACAGGATCTCCGTATCCTTTCTCTTCAGGTTTACCCTGTTTTTCCGGAGAATAATTCCAATAAAAAGACCGGCAATACACACCGCTACTGCACTTACAAGCAGCACAGTGCTACGCTGCAGAACATTCATACTTGCATTGACGATATCAGCCTGGACAAGTCCCAGAAAGATCCAGTCCTGAGGTTTGGATTTCTCATAGACCAGATAGTAATCCTCTCCATCCAGATTTATCAGCATTGCATCTGTATGTCCTTCCTTAAACTCTTCTGAAAGTTTAAGGATCTCTTTTTCAGACATATTGGAATGTTCTCTCAGAATCCCAAAGAAATTATACACCTCTCCCCATGCCTCAGAAGAATGATCCACAACAACACGGCCATCCGGATGAACCACATAACTCTGGGCATTTCCATTGAAAGCAGAAATATTCAGCACATTTACGATATCAGAGTTTTCATAGGCAATGGCAATGGCATCATATTCAAAGCCCTGATAACTTCCATGAGGCCTGGGAGTAGCAAAAACAAGGAGCTGGGATTTTCCGGGAACCGTTGCATTGGTTATCACATCATTTCCCTGCCGGATCTCATCTTCAATATTTTCCTGCAATCCCAGATACCCGGTTTCACCTGTTGCCATCTTATAGTTCCCGTCCGCTGACAGGAAATAAAAATCTAAAAAGCCTGCATCTTCCTGTGCTTTCTCTATATACTCACGAATTTCACTTTCATCGGAAGTGTTCTGCAAATATTCCCCCCATATATGGAGATAAGTCAGATTCTTATTTGTCAGCTCACTTAGCATATTATCAGACTGATGAAAAATTTCTGTCAGGTGAGAAACACTTTCCTCATAAACAGTCTTCGATACAAACCCCAAATATTGGAAAACAGTCAAAAGGATTCCAACAAATAGGGCAATAAGAACTGCTGCATTCCATCGTTTTCTCACAACCCGTTTCTTTCTGTTTGTATTATGATTCTTAACATCCATTCTTCTCACCTCAGAGTAATGTAGTCTTCAGGCTCTGCAAGAATGGCATTACCATCTGAAACATATGTTGTCCAGGTATCTTCCACAGAGGTATCCCCTCCATCAAATACAATATTTTCCTCTGCCGGATAAGCTTCCATATATTGTGGTGCTGCAAGGCAGGTCACAGTAAAAGTATCCTTGTCCTGAATCTGTTTTCCATTCTTTGAAACTTTACTCAATGTATAACCATTATCCGTTTCCCTGATTTCTACAGAAATACCACTGAACACAGGCAGAGAGCCACGGTTAAAGGGGATAAAGCCTCCCTGGTAGCCTTCTACGAAGTTTCTGACCGTTTCCTTCAGTTCTGCCCCGCTCATCTCACTGCTGTAAGCGGAAAGCTCGTTTGGCATAATCATGTTGCCTGCCATTTTTTCTGTATAACCGGCCTTCAGTACATTTCCTGTAAAGCTGTTTCCTGTTGCAATCAGCACATCCGTCCCATAAATACCACGCAAAGTGTTTGCCATAACAGAATAGGCTTCATTGCCTCCGCTGGTATGGAAACGATTGGAATAAGTTTTCTTTGAATCCAACACAATATCCTCAGAAGTGGATTTTTCTTCAAGAAGCTGGGAATTAAATGACTGATAAGCCTGCTCTGCATTATATTCTCCTGAGATCATCTTAGACACCACATCCCTAGAAATGGAAAAAAAGTCATTTGACGCAATACGGATATACATATGGTTTTCTTCGATCACAGGTTTCACATCCTTCAGATATTCCGTAAGCCGGAAATCCACATCCTGGCTATAGCTTAACAGATCCTGCCCATCATAAATGATCCGGTTCTGCGCATCCTCTGAAAGCATTGTGTTCAGTACCTTCATTGCTTTCTGCCGACGTGTTTCATCCTTTGTCAGGTCACGGTTTAAAGCTATCTGGAAATATGGTGTAGTCATCAGCCACTTTTCGCCGTTCTGCTGAAAGAATGGCAGGAATGTTGTGTTAATGCCCTGATCCTGGAACATTTTTACACCGGCAGAACTGCCGAAATACATGGCAAGCTTACCACTTTTGTACATCTCAACCACATCATCATAATTCATATCCAGATCATCCTGGCTCAGCCCTGTATCCTGAATAAACTGCTCCATACGTTCAAAAGCCTCCGGCCAGACGGTACTGTCCAGACCTTCTCTCTTTGTATTGTCCGGGTCACTGTAGATGGTACGCCACTTACGTCCATCCCCAGAAGACAGCTCTGATGCAGACAGACCCTGCAGTGTTTCCATACAGGTATAATCATAGTAATAGTCTGCAGTAAACCCACGGATACCCACCTCATCAAATGCCTGGCAGGCAGAAACGAAGCTTTCATAATCCGTTGGAAGAGGAATATCATACTTTTCAAAAAGATCTTTGTTCACTACAAAGCCATGGGCATCTGCACACACAGGAAGCCAGTTTACGCTGCCATCCTGATTTTTGAAATTGTTAAGGTAGGTATCATAGACAGCACCTGCAGCATTGGTTGTGGAAAGATCCATCAGACTGTCCTTCAGGGGGCTTGCATCATGGAGGGAAAACCTGCAGCAGGTTATAATATCCGGCAATCCGCCGTTTTCATTCAGAAAACGATAGAAATCCAGATCATTATTGCCTACTACAAATTCAACGTTGATATCCGGAAGCTGTTCCTGGATGTATGGCGCATATTTTTCATACAGCTTTGTGCTCCATAAATACACTGTGATGGTTTCTGCATCTTCTTTTTCCGCACTTTTCCCGCCGCAGCCAGACAGAAGTGATACGGCTGTCACCATCGCCAAAAGCACAGAAACTAACTTGTTCCATTTTTTCTTTTTCATTATAACTTCTCCCTCTGATCGCGTTTTACTAACTCATTGATCACTTTTACTAATAATTTCCCATCAACAGGCTTGGCAATATGTTCATCCATTCCTGCTTCCTTTGCTCTCATTTTGTCCTCAGTGAACGCGTTTGCTGTCATGGCAATGATCGGTATCACTTTTGCATCCTCTCTGTCCAGAGAGCGGATCATCTTTGCTGCTTCATATCCATTCATGACAGGCATCATAATATCCATAAGAATAGCATCAAATTCTCCAGGTCTGTTTTTTCTGAATATGTCAACAGCCTTCTGTCCATTCCATGCTTTTGTCACCACAGCGCCTTCATTCTGAAGCACAAATTCTGCAATCTCCATATTCAGCTCATTATCCTCTGTCAGAAGAACATGGAGTCCATGGATAGAAGTTTCCGTTTTTTCTTCAGCTTCAGTCCTGTCCTTCATATCTGTGTCAATCCGGAATGGAATCCGGATCACAAATGTAGTCCCTGTGCCTTCTTTACTTTCAAAGGAAATGGTTCCGCTCATTTTTTCCACCAGTTTTTTTGTGATTGGCATTCCCAGCCCTGTTCCGGCGAATTTTGTGCGGCTTCCTGCATGTTCCTGTGCAAATGGTTCAAAAATGCGTTTCTGGAATGCCTCTGTCATTCCAATTCCGGTGTCTCTGCAGACAAATTCCAATGTGGTCATTGCTGTCTGTTTCGATGGGATTTCCCGACAGCTGATATAGACATATCCGTTTTCTTTGTTATATTTCACCGCATTAGACAAAATATTCATTAGAATCCGTTTCACATGCACCGGACTTCCAATAAGATTCCAGTGTGTAACTTCTTTCTCTTCCCAAATGATCCGGATATTCTGCTCTGTAGCCATATGTTCGATCACACCCAGTATTTCCTCAGAAATACTGTTCAGATTAAATGGGATTTCTTCCAGAACCACTTCATCTGACTCCAGCTTGCTCATGTCCAGAACCTCGTTTATCAGTTCCAGCAACAGATGAGATGCCTCTTTGATCTTTGCCCTGCATTCCGTCTGTTTCTCCATATTGTCTGCATAATAGTCTGCCACATTGATCATGCCGCAGATTCCATTGATCGGTGTCCGGATATCATGGCTCATTCGCTGCAGAAACTCGGTTTTTGCCTCATTGGCTGCTTCTGCTTTTTTTGCTGTTCTCAGAAGTTCTGCTTTATATTTTTCATCTTTTTCCTGTTCCTGTTTCCGGTGTGCCAGATCCGCTCTGTAACCCCAGAAGCAGAATATACCGAATATGAGTAAATAAAGAAAAACGACAGCTGTTACACTTAGCGGCAGGTTACGGAATACTTCCGTATCCGGAAGATAGGCATAAATATAATAATCCCGCTGCTTCAGCATGATTCCATAACATCTGGTTCCTTCATTTTTTAAATGAAAAATATGCTGACTGTCTGTATGCTCTTTCATTGCCTGGACAACCTGATTGCCGGCAATATCCTGTCCCAGCAGGCTTTCATCGTTGCTGGCAACGATGGTTCCCTTATCTGCAACAATAATCGTTCCATCTTTCTGAGTGCTATAGCCATTTAAAAGGTTCTGTATTGTCAGGGTATAATTTCTGACAAATTCCGGAGATGTGTAATAATAAATTGCAACCATACCTGGTGCATCTTTTCTGGCACAGGCTGCAATGTCGATACGTGATCCGTCTTCTCGGTCAATCCGTTCCGAATAAGATCTTTCTTCATATCCGGTAAAATCCATGATAATGTCTTTTTGCAGATAATCTGTGATCTCATTGGTCAGAGCCTCATCCATGCTGTATTTGCAGACTGTCTTTCCCTCTGCATCCAGCACAAGGATACCATCCACCCAGAGGGTCTGCAGATTTTCTTTCAGAAACTCCTGGCTTAACCGGCAGCCGTTTTCTGTTTCCATGTCGATATTCGTACTCATCTGTCTGGCACTTTCAATGGCGCGGAGGAGACTTTTAGATTCCGAAGCTTCATTATAATGGGTGTAGGTGGAACACTGCACTTTGACATAGTTTACAGTTTTCACCATCCTGTTCTCTGCTTCCTTTTTCTCTGCCTGAAAAAAGTAATACAGGGAAGCTGCAGTCACACAGATTCCAAGCAGAATGCCGAATATCCAGAATCGCTTTACTTTTATTCTTCTCCTAATATCCAAGATTATCCACCTCCAGATACTTCTGGGGATCATCCAGATATTTTTTAATGATTTTCAGGGATGTGCCATCCTGACGCATTTCTTCCAGCGTCTGATCCATCTGCTCACAAATTCCTCTGTCATCCTCTTTTGCAAAAGCAACACCTATCCCGACCACCATCAGCGGATCTTCCAGGATACGGAAGCTTGCATCATAATCCTTCATGTACTGGACAATGGATTCCTCATGTGCAGCAACTGCATCTACATATCCTTTTCCCAGAAAGGTATAGATTAGTTCCCTGTGCCCAAGACTGATCAGATTGCCCAGTTTGGGGATCCTTTCATCTGTCCGGTTCAGAAAGATGCCTTCCGGTTTGGTTGTGGACTGGACGGCAAGGTTCTTTCCCTCCAGATCACTTAGTTTATAGATATCACTGCTCTCATTTACAGCAACTACCTGGCGGCTTGCTATGTAGGGTCCTGCCCAGCGGTAATCGTCAAGGCGTCCTTCCATGGAAAAACAGCCCATAATACAGTCGATCTCTCCGCTTTCTACCAGTTCTTTTTTCTTCTCCCAGTTGATCTGGACAACATCCACCTGATACCCCATTCTTCTGAAAGCTTCTGTAGCCAGTTCCACATCAATTCCTGTGGGGATTCCATCTTCATTCAGATAATTGTATGGCGGATAACTGTCACTGCCCAGGGTGATAACGGGCTTTTCTCTTTCTTTTTTAGTAACATCTGCATTTTTGCACCCTGCCAGGGCAGTTGCTAAAATTCCCACAAGCAGAATGCCTGCAATCACTCTTTTTCCTTTCATCTTTTCTCCATTCCTGCTGTTCTTCTCTATTTTCCATCAAATTTAACCGAATCAGGTAAGTCCCCTGCGGAGGTTGCGAATATCCGCTTGAAGACAAAAAAAAGTTCCTTGTAAAAAATTTTACAGGAACTTTTTCCATAATGCCCATTTAACATTTACCTTTTTTTATTACTGAGGCATGATGCAACCGGCTGGCATGGCCAGATTTCAATCTGACTTTAGCTCCTTCTGGCTTTGCGCCCCGGCTTTTCAACCGGTTTGCCAATAAATGCCATAAAAAATTATTTTTATTATAGCACTCATACTATATCATGTCTATAAGAAAATATGTTACTGTTCACAGCAACACGCTTCGCAGGATATTGCCAGTGAACAGTAACGAAAATATACCTCTTAACATACAAATCCAGCTTCCCATCAAAACTTAAGAGAAATTTACCGGAATGAAACTCCTTCATCAACCGGCCATGATTTTCTAAGTGCCCCATAGGAGATCAGAAAATTCGCAAGCCATCCGGCCGGTACAGCAAGCCAGACAAATGCAATTCCATAACGCGGTGCAAAAATCAAGGCAACTGACAGCCGAATGGCAAGGTTTACCATATTGGCAATGAGAAACGGCCGCATAATTCCAAGTCCACGAAGAACTCCATCTGTTGCCATCTTAATACCCATAAAAATAAAGAAATATCCCAGCCATTTCATATAATCCCCGGACACCTGATATGCCAGAGCGGTTCCATCTTTTCCAAGGAATAAGGAAGAAATTGGGGTGTGCAGTGTTTCAATGACTATGAAAGCAAGGACTGCGAAACACAGATCTAACACCAGTGCAGCGTGATATCCTTTTTTAATACGTTCAATTTTCTTTGCTCCAAGATTCTGGGAAACATAGGGCGAAACCGCATTTCCAATGGATACAAATATCAGTGAAAAAACATTCTCTACTCTCATGGTTGCCGCATAACCTGCCAGCGCCTGTGTACCGAAGGGATTTACAACCGCCTGTACGATCATCATACCAATTGACACTGTGGATTGCTGAAGAACCGATGGTACTGCAATACGAAGCATGGAATGTAACTCCTGCCTGTCAAACCAGTTAAAGCGGCTTTTATATCGACGCATCCGGTTAAAGAAAATCAAAAGCGAAAACACTGCGGAAATCCCCTGCGCAATGAGAGTTGCAAGGGCGGCACCGAACACACCCAGCCCTAAACCTGCCACCATCCAAAGATCCATAACAATATTCAAAACAGAAGAAAATATCAAAAGGCCCAGCGGAATCTTCGATTCACCGATGGAATTGAACATCGTTGAAAGGATATTGTACATAAACAGAAAGGGAAATCCCACAAAATAAACACGCAGATACAGTACCGCTTCATCCAGTATGTCAGCAGGTGTTTGTAATAAACTCATCATAAAATGAGAAAAAACAAAGCCAAAAACCCCCAGAAGTATACTCAGAATCAGAAAACTGATCAACGATGTTGACACAATTGTTTTCATTTTGCTATAATTCTGAGCTCCAAAATAGCGGCTCACAAGTACACCTGCTCCTACACCGGCTCCCAAAGCCACACAGATGAAAACATTGGTCAAAGCGGCACAGGCTCCAACTGCCGCAAGTGCAGAGGATCCCACAAACTGACCTACGATAATGGAATCAGCCATATTATATACTTGTTGAAAGAAGCTGCCCAGAATCATAGGCATTGCAAAAACAGTCAGTGCTTTAAGAGGGGCATCTGTGATTAAATATTCATCTTTTGACATTCTCATTTTCCTCCATCAATTCCTGCTTTTTATCCGAAATCACGATTGTATTTTCAAAATGTAAGTTTAAGATTTCGTTACGCAACAATTATATGTAGTTACAGCAAATAAGTCAAGCTGCTGTTTACTTTTAGTAATATAAATGATATGATATTTGATATTGAAAAAAGCTGCTATCAGATGGATATTATTTTATATTATTTTACAGGAGGGAACTTATGTACCTGGACGGTTTAGATGAGCTGGATCAGAAGATTATCCGGCTGCTTATAGAAAACGCACGTATCTCTTACTCTGATATCGGTGAAGAAACCGGTATTTCCAGAGTGGCAGTAAAAGCCCGTATCCAGGCTTTGGAGAAAAGAGGCGTAATCGAAGAATATACAACAATTATTAATCCGCAAAAAATCAGTGGGGCTGTATCATGCTATTTTGAAATTGAAACAAAACCGGAGTACCTGGCGCAGGTGACAGATATATTGTACAAAAATGATACAGTCACACAGATTTACCGTGTCACAGGAAGAGACAGGCTTCATGTACATGCCGTTGCTTCATCAGGTGATGAAATGGAATACTTCCTGCACAATGTCATTGATACACTGCCTGGCATTATCAGCTGCAGTTGCAATATGATCTTATCACGCATTAAAGATATTAAAGGATTACGGCTATAAAAGTCAGAGATTCTGTCTATGATGACAGAGGAATTTTATTTATATAAAAATGGAGCTCTTGTTTTTACACAAAAAAGCTCCACTTTTATTTATTTGAATTTATACTTCCTTCGATATCACAACCACTGTAGAATATTCGTGCTACTGTAACTGTCCTCTCCTTATCATCGACAAGATAATACACAATAAAGTTTTCTACCGAAAGCTGGCGCATTTTCATCGAATGCCAAGGCTCCCATTCAACTAAGGTATAACGAGCTGGCATGAAATCCAATGAACGAAGTGCCATACAGATGACTGCAGTCTACGCCTGTGTCAGAATTCTTTCGGAGTCCATTGCAGGACTGTCGGTCCATATTTATAAGTATACTGACTCCAGGATATTCCGGATACATCACTGTACTCTTCATATGTTTCTTGACAGCAAACAGACCATCTCGACTGTATTTTCGTTGAGCAACCGAATTGCCTCGCCTTCAAAGCCTTCATAATACACCGGAAATGCCAGACCACTAATTCCGATGATGCTCTCACTGTTTTTTATTTGTTTTCTTCTCCAATATTTTTATTGAATTCAGGTAGTCTTCTTCCACCGTGCTGAGTGTTCGCACTTTATATTTTTTATATTCACCCGTTGCTTTATCAACAGCCTGTTTGTGTGATATACTTCCATTCCCCTGCAAAAGCTGTTCACCGCTCATTGTCAGAATCCGATCCAGATGCTCCGCCCAGTCCCTCATTGTCATAGCCTGTTCTCGTTCTGCAAAATCAAGATATCCCGATACCAGCTGTCCCATTGCACGCAATTCTTTTTCAGATAAATAATTCTTTGCAACTACTACTTCCTTTAATGTTGGCTGATTTCCTTTAAAAGTAGTAAGTCCCATAAATTCTTTTTCTGCATCAGCTCTGGTATAAATCACTTCTTCCGCAGTTTGTCCATGAATTGCGTAATGAATTTTGTTTTGCACTTTTTTGAAAAATGCAATGGATATTTCCGCTTTCGGATCATAATCTATACTCGTTGCATAAATTTCCAGGACCTGACGATAAAATACTTTCTCGGATGCACGAATATCACGGATTCTATCCAACAATTCCTTGAAATATCCACCGCCACCTAAATTTTTCAAACGATCATCATCTAAAGCAAAACCTTTTCTCATGTATTCTTTTAAAATCCCGGTTGCCTAGATTCTGAACTGTATTCCTCGTTTTGATTTTACACGATAGCCAACAGAAATAATAACATCAAGATTGTAATAGTCTACATTGTAAACTTTTCCATCAGTAGCAGTGTAGGCAAATTTTGCCCACACTGATTCTTTTTCTAACTCTCCCTCTTTAAAAATATTTCTGACATGTTTTCCAACCACACTACGATTTCTCTGAAACAATTCTGCCATCTGATCAATAGACAACCAGACTGTATCACCATCAAAAGTAGTTTCAACTTTCGTCAGACTTAATGCCGATATCGGTATTATTGGCCACCGGCACACATAACAGGAAAGGATCTCCTGTGTTGATAATGCCACATTTGTGCTGATAAAAGCACACAGTGCTCTGGGATTTCCAAATGCCTTTTCAGGATAACTTAAAAGAACAACTGCATTTTCGATACCATTCAGGTTTCCTTCATACCGGTACACATAATATTTTCGGTTTTTGACTGTCACAAGGTCAAATCCTTTCTCTGTTACCGATAATTCAGCAGCAAGTTCGCTGAGCTTCTTTTTCATTCCTGACGGGTACAGCAGGCGGTTTGTTTTTAAAGCTCCAATGGTATGGATCCCCTTCTGTACAAATGTGTTGATTATTTTTTCAGAAACATACCAGCAGTCACAAAGGAAATATGACATGACCGGAGGTTCTGGCAGTTCCTTTGCAATGTTCTGCACAATATCAATCTTGGAAATGGATTTATTGTACAGTACAAAAGCATAGTTCAGGACAATGCCATTGCACGAAAGCATAACAGCAACTGCCTGATGGCCATAATCCTGTTTTCTCTTTAAATGGGACTGGTGGAAGTACGCATCTTCAATTGGATGCAGAGCCTGTGACGAAGGCTTTGTCTTTGAAGCTATGGTATCATCCACAATACAGAAAACAGGTTTTCCGGTGCGCTGTGCTTCTGAATAAATAATTTCAACTACGGAGGATTTTAAAGTATTTTCAAGTAAGGTATCATCCCATTTCCCAGAATTGAGGAAATGTGCGATGGTAGTTCTGTGGCAGGAACTGTTTTGTGCAAAGTCGGTAGTCTTTCCGTGGTAATCTGAGATAAAGATACTGATCAGGATACTCATGAGATGACCGATCACTCTGTTCGAAAAAGATTTGCATAAATTTAATTTCTTAAACTGGTTGTATATGAATGTAGAATGATATATAGTATTTGTGAGAGGCACCTTCTTTCGTAAATGTTGCAATGTTTGTTTGGTTATTTTCATTATACAACACAAACGATTTAAGGTGTCTTTCTTTTTATGCAAAATCACGAACTTGCTCATTTATAGTTACTAAAGATGTTTTATTTTTTAATCAGTAATCTTGATGCACAATGTTGATCATTCTTTTAATTCACATAATAAGCCTGCCAAATATTCTGCGTTCTTTTTCTGTTCCACACAAGTATAATGGTTTCCGGGGATTTCAATAACGTTAAAAGTTCCTAATGCTAATCCCTCCCATGTCTCCAACACCATTTTCTTAAATCCCACTTCGCCCTCTCGGGCAAAATAATAATCTATTGTACCTAAGTACGGGCATAGTTCATAATGCATGGCTTCAAATGTCGCAACGCAAACTTGATATAAACTCTTGATAAGCTCCATCGGCATCTCTACATTCGTATTCTTTTTACACTGTGCTGCGTATAATCCAAACCGTTCTTCTTTCAGCATCGTTGCCAATTCTCTGAAAAAGCCACCTAACTGCTCCCGTTCGGTTGTTCCAGATATACTTGTCAGAAAGCCCTTATTAATTACTCCTTTTTTCATTGATTCCTGGACTATAATCTGCTCGTACAGCGCAGGATTCGGCATCTCAATATCTGCGTAAGAAACTGGGATATTGTCCAAAAACATCATTTCCATTAGCAGTTCATCTTCTACCTTAAATGAAGGAGGCAATAAAAGGCTGTCTAATATTGAGAGTGACTTCACGGTTATCGAATTTTCATTAAGGCGGTTTGCCGTCTCTAATGCTATAACACCACCGAAACAATACCCTATCAAACTTACGGCCTTTACCTGATAACTACAGATTATTTGGGAATATATATCTGATAACATCCAAATCAAATTAGTTGACGGTATTGAACAATACTTATTCGTATCTTTAATACCTATCCCAATCACTTTTTCTCCCTTACTTGCAATTAAAGAATCTGCAAGATAGTCGAAACGGTTAAATGAGCCTAATGCACCATGGAATATTATACTAAGTCCTTTCTCCAGATCTCCGCCATATTCCCTCACAAATACAAGTTCAGAGTTTGTGTCCTCCATTTTCTTCTCTTCGACTTCCGTTTCTGTATTATTCCTAATGAACTCCGACAGTTTTTGAATGGTCGGATTATAAATCAGTTCTCTCAGTAAAGCGTCAAAGGCAATATCCTTAGAAATTTGTTCTCTAACTTTTGTAGCCATCTGGGCGAGTATTAGTGAATCCGCTCCCAAGTCATAGAAATTGTCAAATACCCCGGCTGCGCTTTGGGGAACAACGCTGTTCCAAAGCTCTATCAGTTTATTCTGTAGTTCATCAGGATTTTCTTCCCGCATTTCTTTACCTTCTGCGTTTTCCTGTTTAATGATTAACTTTTTAATTTTATCCCGGTCTATTTTCCCATTGGCAGTCAGCGGAAACTCTTCTACCGAAATAATATCCGCAGGAATCATATACTTTGGTAAATACGCTTCTAAATATTGTTTTAAATCAGAATTCTTCACATTCCCTTGAACAGTCTTTACAAAAGCATAAATATCCGTTTTTACCTCATTCAGCACCACCATAGCCTGTGAAACAGATTTATGCTGTTCCAGAGTAGACTGGATCTCTCCTAATTCAATACGGTGTCCTCTCAGCTTTATCTGATTATCATTTCGCCCCTTAAACTCAATCTCACCATTAGGCAGATAACAGCCAATATCCCCTGTTTTATACATTCTGCCATTTTCTCTGCCCGTAACAAACTTTGCCTCTGTCAGCTTATGGTCATTATAATACCCTTCGGCAAGACCTGTTCCCCAAATACAAAGTTCTCCTGTCACGTATACCGGGCATGGGCGTCCTTTTGCATCATAAATAGAGAATCCCTGATTCGATAAAGGTTTGCCATAAGGTATACTCACCTCACATATCTCATTATCAACACATTCATGATATATGGACCAGATAGAGGCTTCCGTTGCACCGCCTAAGCTGATAACCATGGCATCACCAGCACATTTTTGTATATCCCCAGGCATGCCTACCGGAATCCAGTCTCCTGATAACAGCACGATGCGAAGTGGTAGCTTCTCACTCTTACCGGCAAAATAACCGGTTAAAATCTGCATAAATGCGGGTACGGAATTCCAGATGGTGATTTCATATTCCTGTATAAGCTCTACCCAATGAGACGGGTCTATGTATCTTGAGAGTTTTGGATAAACCAAGGTTCCTCCACATGATAATAATCCAAAAATATCATAGACCGACAAATCAAAATTAAGTTTTGACAGCCCTAACACTGAATCCTGACTACTTACGAAAAATTTCTGGTTAATATCTTTAATTGTATTCCATGCAGCTTTATGTGTGATAGCCACACCTTTAGGAACACCAGTAGTTCCTGAAGTAAAAATAATATATGCCAAATCATCGGGGGTCCCTCGCAATATCATACTGTCATTACTTATTGCCTCGATCTGGTCTACCGGTAACACCGGCACATGTTCAAAAACTGCACTATGACCTGAATGAATAAGAACTGCTTTTATATCAGCATTGGCTACGATTGTGTTCCAACACTGTTCTGGCTGCTCTATGTCAACAGGCACATAAACGCAAGAAGCATATAAAATACCTAATACCGCAGCTACCTGAAATCGACTTTTTGGGAGCAAAACTGCAATATTGCTGCCTGGTTTAATCCCCATTTCACTCAGGCGGTCCGCAATCCCTAACGCCATATGATGAAGTTCCAAATATGTAAATTTATCTGCAGAATCAATCACTGCTACTTTTGCAGGTTGCTTCTTAACCTGTTCCAGGAACTCGTCATACAGCATTTGAGGAGATATCTCTTTTTCAGTACTGTTTATGCCGGCTATCCGCTCCAGCTGCCATGAAGGCAGTTCTAGTTCAGAAACCTTTGTCCAGTTCACATCAGTTTCTGCCAACTCCAAAAGCCTGCTACGGAAGGTTTCAAACATATCCTTAATCAACCCATCAGGAAATACACCGTTTCTAACATCCCAATCCGCCTGTAATCCATATTCTCCGTCCATGACTTGGCAGTCTATGAATACTTGCGGTGTCTGGCTGATTCCATTTCCGTGAAACTCACCTTGCAGCTTCTTATCAGAAAGGCCAATAGCGCTGGTAAAAACAATTGGCATTAAGGAATGTTCCCGTCCTTTTTTTCGCGATATTTCCCTGATGACCTCAACACCATTAAACAAACGATGATCCAAATCTTCAAACAATTGGCCTGAAATCTCTCGGGCCTTATCAATAAAAGGCTTCGATTTTTCCATACGTGTTTCCAAAAGGTTTACAGATGTAAAATCTCCGACAATCTCCTCTACCTTCTGGTGAATGGGCGCTCTGTTGAGAACGGTGAGATTAATACAAAATTCTGATGTCTGACTCCACCGTTCTATTACTTCTGCATAGGCTGTCAATACCACTGCCGTTGGCGTTATTCCAAAATGATTGGAGTATCTTTTTAATCTATTCCATTTTTCCTGATCAATCTCCATAAAATATCTTGAAAAATCACTCCTGTTTTTAATTGGATTTCTAAGTATTGGAAGCTCCGGGGCCTTTGGCAAACTCTCTATCCTATTTAACCAGTACTCCTTATCAACCTTATACTGTTCTGTTTCTTTCAATTTTCTCTCGGCTATCAAATAGTCCCTAAATGTCACTCCCACTTCAGGCAACAATTGTTCCGGCGTGAAATAAAGTGTTTCAAACTCGTATAATAGCATCCAAATACTTTTCCAATCTGCAATTAAAAATTCCATTGAAAAGTGAAGGATGGATTCCTTATCTGTATGGCTCACTGCAATTTCAAACATGGGCCAGCTTCCAAGTTCATATACAGCATTTCCCATACGATTTCTAATTTTTTCAAGAGCCTTACCAGCCTCAAAAATATGTAAAAGGTCATACTCCTGTATTTTGAATTCATTTACTTCCGGTAATACCTGCTGTGTTCCATTTTCATTAACAATGGCTCTCAGCATCTCATGTCTGGCAATCAAACGCTGCCATGCTGCCTGTACCTTATCCACATGTAACTCACTATATGTTAATTCCATATAAACATGGCATGCTACCCCACCATATTCAAAAGTATCTTTTCTTCCCAATGCATAGGCAGCCTGTACATCTGTAAGCGCAAATGGTTTGTACATATCCTCTGGGGCAGATATGATTCTTATATCCTCAGTGTGCTCTTTTAAATACTGAATCAGAGCTTCTTTATTCTCTTTCAGCAACAAAATATCATCATGATTTATTCCATGAGAGGCTCTGTACTTTAATTTTTCTCCATCCATAAATAGGGTGATTCCCTTATTTTTAAATAACTCTAAAATTGTTTTCATGTTCTCAACATGATTCATATTCATGCCTCCTCTGTTCTTGAAACACTCTTTTCCAACATATCGGTAAGGGTGGCCTTACTCAATTTCTTGTCCATTATATCCGCATATCCCAGATATTTTGTCATCTCATTCCACTGCCTTGAGCAAATCATCTCTTTCTGTCCTTTGGCGTTGAGCAGCCGTTTATCGCTAATTCCCTTTAAAACCAGCAGGAGATCTTTCTTTACAGCCTCCGGCCATATATCTGTGATAATCTGTTTAAAATTCCGGCTGTGATATCCGCCTAAAACATGTCCTGTTTTTTCATACATGTATTCAGGAACTTCACTTTTCACATCGCCATAATTGTATAACTCCACAGGAATGTCAAGCCGCGGATTCCAAATTGCCGGTCCAAATGTATCCTGCAGTGACAAATGTCCGCTCTCATACATATACGTTATACTATGAAGCAAATGCATGTTGTTATCCGGGTCCTTCGGGAATACCTCATTATGAATTTCCATGCATACCGGTATCTTATTTAAAGTACCTGTTATAACCCTAAATGGTCCAGCCTTAACATTACCGCTGAATTCCCATGAGCGGATATCTGGTAAGGAATTCATTAAAATATCCATTAACGGATAAGATACCTGCGGTGCAAAAGATAAATTCATATATAGCGGACGGTCATGAATTTCATTTAATTTACGTGCACTTCGTATAAACGTTTCAATACTGTCAAGATGGGGGTAAACATCTCCGGTTTGAAAATATACCCCATTCTTTAACGCAATACGATAGCACTCTTCCAAATCTTTAGGATGGATCGGCTGCTCCTGAATGACATTTATTCCATTTTCCAGGAAATGTAGCGCTATCTCAGTCCCTTTTCCGCCCAACGCCCTGGTTCTTAGAACTACGCAGGCTAAGTCAATATCCTTTGGAACCTGCCGTATATCAGTATATAAAGTGGTATTGAAATTTGCCGCGCATCTTTTGGAACGTTCGCTCCCATTTGCTAAAATACCGACAATCTCAAATTTATCATTCAATCGTCTCAGAGCCTCAAGATAAAAGAGCCCAAATGTAGTGCCGCATACCACAGTTCGTATTTTCTGCATATTTATATTTCTCCTTCCTCAACAGCTGTTAAATCCTCTATTGATTTATCTACAATGCTTATCAGCAATCTTTGTCCAATCCTATCCAATATAGAAAAGAATTCATTCACTTCTTTTATCTTTCCTAATTCCCCTCCGATTTTCAACTCCTTTGTATTATCCAGCAAAAGGGCAGATGCCGCTGCTACTGTACCTGTCATATACTCTGCTGTTGGTGCTTTTACCTGCATGGTGCGAATCATATGTTTACCCGCTGTCTCTCCGGATATCTGAATTACAAAACCTGCATATTCCGTTCTTCCCAATGTATCGACATAAGTAGCCAAGCACAAATCTTCAACTGCTTTATCAGAATCCATTTTATAACTGTCAGCCGCCGTGTTCATAAAATTGTGCGTACACTCCCCCTCCAATGCCATGAACCATTTTGAAACATTACACTTTGTAATCCGTTCTACATGCTCACATTCCTCATCATAATATGGGTATAAATAAGCTTCGTTTATGGAAAGAGGAAGAAGTTTCCTTCTTGCCTCTCTCCTCTTTGATGGCAATTCCATTCTGTTGTCAAATACCCCATCTAAATAGTCTGCCGCAGCTGTCTTAGTGAACTTTCCCAAAGCGCAATAATATACTTCTATCTGGTGTATCTCTTCAAATTGCTGTGCCAGATATTTTGGCAACACGCCTGATAATCCAGGGATTGCACCGGCTTTACAAAGAATCCTTTTATCGCCATATCTTTTAAATATTTGATCCATCGCTTTGCCATATCCAACGTCCACATACCCAATTCCCATATTTAATACCGCTTCCGCCAGTTCGGATGCATGATTATAGGTAGGGCCGGCGCAATTTAAAATAATTGTGCAATCCTCAGCAAATTGCTTTACACTATGAATGTTTTTGAAATCCACCTGCCTGAATTCCACTGCGGCGTTATCAGGCAATGACCTTGCCAATTTTTCAAATTGTTCCTTATTCCTTCCCCCCACTTTGATGTATGCACTGGAAAAACGCGTTAAAGCCTGGGTTGCCCATTGGCCAACATTACCACTGCCTCCAATAATTCCTATCATGTAATAACTCCTCTTATTTGTTTTCTTCCATATAGGCGTTTGCGAAACGCCACAAGCCGCATAAATACGGCATTTTTTGTTACCTAT
>OBYS01000450.1_pt1 | contig 28534 bp, 30 predicted proteins | sample 1476791 | NCBI WGS metagenome assembly OBYS01 (sample SAMEA2580205, study PRJEB22360) | human gut metagenome | biome: human gut; feature: human-associated habitat; material: faeces | place: Denmark | collected 2008/2010
CCGTCATCAATTCCAGCAGTAAACGCAACTTCTTTGTTTGATACTCCCACCAATACTCTTGCAACCAATTCATATTTCTCTTCCGCAGTCCACACTTTGTTTTGACTCTTATGGTGCAGAACCTCTGGACCACAGGCTTCTTCCATCCGAGCCCACTTCCGTATCGTCTTGTGAAAATTTTTCTGCTTTACTCCCACTGGTGTTTCTGGCCATTTCCCTTGTCGATACAATTCCACACATTGCTTTTTGTACTCATAGCTGTATTTCATAAAAATACCCCCAATACTGGGTGTCCAGTATTAGGGGTACATATCAAAACGAAGGGGCGTTTTGTGGTGATATAGTGGAAGAACACCTTGTTCAGCGCATCGCATTCCTCTTGCAGAACATTTTCGGTCACATCTATGCCGTGTGCGCGCAGGATTGTAATTCCTTTTCCAGCCACCAGCGGATTCGGGTCAGCAGAACCCACGACCACCCGGTGAATGCCCGCGCCCAGAATCGCATCCACGCAGGGCGGCTGCTTTCCGTAATGGCAGCACGGCTCCAATGTCACATACAGGGTCGCTCCCTGCGGATCTTCGGCGCAGGATGCCAGCGCATTGCGCTCCGCATGAGCCTGACCGTATCTCTGGTGCCAGCCCTGTCCGATGATCCTGCCCTCTTTTACGACCACGGCACCCACCATCGGGTTGGGCGATGTCCATCCGCAACCCTTTTTTGCAAGCTGCAAAGCCAGACGCATATAGTCTTTGTCGTTCATCGTGTTGCCTCCAAAAGAAAAAGCCCTGAACAAAAACGTTCAGGGCAAGCCGAAAAAACACAAGGGATCCTTGTACAAAAAAGAAAGCTCCAGAATGCAAATGCATCCCAGAGCAACCTCCACAAGCGCAGGACCGTACGGGTTCTGCGCTTGGTATCTTCTTTCATCCAGACTGTACTGTCGGCTTCGGAGTTTCACCGAATCATGCCTTACGGCTCGTGGGCTGTACCACCGGTAGGGAATCGCACCCTGCCCTGAAGATTTCTGATTCAATTACAACGGCATTATAGCACGGCTCCTTTCGGATTGCAAGGGCATTCTGCAAACCGGGACGAAACCGGGATGAAGATGGTTTGAGGGTGGGAATGAAACTTTTTGGCTGTTGTTGCCTTGTCAAGAGGGCTGGCGTCATCCAGCCCTCTCTCTTTTTGCCAAAGTTTTCCTCGCCTTTTCTTGCAAGCTGCCGAAAGTGACGCGTTCTCAAAAGTTTTTGTTGACACGGCTCGATTTTTGTGGTAGTCTATCCCAACAATTGAATATAACATATTTTTACATATTCGTTCAGGCCCTGCGGGGCTGAACATTTTGGCTTTCAGCCGTTACATAACCGACTAGCATGACCTTCCAGAAAGGCGAAGGTATGGCTGGTCTGTTTTGTGACGGCTTTTTTGTTGCCGTTTTGCCCGTTGCACCTTGAAAACCGCATGACCGTCTGCATGGGATACACGGCGAAGACCCTGAAAAGGAGAGCCGGAAAACGCTGCCGGAAGGGGGTAGGAAATCCATGCAGGGAGAACGGCTAAACGTTAATTTCTCAGTTACCAGAAAATAATGTGGTCAAATTGACCACATCGTTTTCCGTAGCGCCAACGAAAGGATGGAATGCCTATGAGTAATTTTACCCCCGCATGGTTCAAGAAGGGCTTTTTCAACGAATCCCTGTTCTGTGACGATTTCCTGAGCAGCCATCAGCTGCTTTACTCGAATGGCGCATTTTTCACCCCGGATGGCAGAATGGTGGACCCCATGCCCCTGCGCTGTGAAATTTTCGAGATGATGCGTGAATACGTCGGGGCAAACCTTGCCAAGAAGGTCACCAATGTGGTGGACGTGCTGAAACTGGCGGCACAGGTGGAGGACTTCCCACCCGTCACCGACCGTATCGCACTGGCAAACGGCACCCTGTATCTGGACGGCACCTTTCAGGAGGGCAAGCCGGAGATCGTCCGCAACCGGCTCCCGGTCAGGTATGACCCGAAAGCTCCACAGCCCACCCATTGGCTGCGGTTTCTGTCCGACTTGCTCTACCCGGAGGACATTCCCACGGTGCAAGAGTTCATCGGCTACTGCCTGATCCCCAGCAACAAGGGCCAGCGCATGATGGTCATCAAGGGCAACGGCGGCGAGGGAAAATCGCAGATCGGTGTGGTGCTGTCCCGGCTGTTCGGCTGCAACATGAAGGATGGCAGCATCGGCAAGATCTCGGAGAACCGCTTCGCCCGTGCCGATCTGGAGCACACCCTGCTCTGCGTGGACGATGATATGCGGATGGAAGCCCTGCGCCAGACCAACTATGTCAAGTCCATCGTGACCGCGCAGGGGCAGATGGACTTGGAGCGCAAGGGCAAGCAGAGCTATCAGGGCTGGATGTATGCTCGCCTGCTGGCGTTCAGCAATGGCGATTTGCAGGCTCTGTATGACCGCTCGGATGGCTTCTACCGCCGCCAGCTCATTCTGACCACCAAGGACAAGCCCCTGTCCCGTGTGGACGACCCGGATATTGCCGAGAAGATGGCGGCAGAGGCCGAGGGCATCCTGCTGTGGGCATTTGAGGGCTTACAGCAGCTGGTGAAGAACGGTTTTCAGTTCACCGAGAGTGAACGTGCCAAGCGCAACCGGGAGCTGGTGAAGCGGGACAACAACAATGTGTTCGATTTCCTCGAATCCGAGGGCTACATCCGCCTGAAGGCGGATGCCTGCACCAGCTCGAAAGAGCTGTATGAGATCTACAAGATGTGGTGCGAGGAGAACAGCCTGAATGCGATCAAGGCCAGAGGGTTCAGTGATGCCCTAATTACCAACCAGCGCGGGTATAATCTGGAATCCACCAACAACATCGTCAACTCGTCCGGGCGGCGTGTCCGGGGCTTTGTGGGCATCGAAGCCCTTGTGCAGCCCGACCTCGCCCCCAATGGCTGGCGGGCATGACCCGCTTTTGATCCCCCCTATATGGTGCGTTTTCGGTCTTTCGCTGCGTACGTGCGTACAGAGAAAGCCACCTGTTGCGTACGCACGTACGCAGCAAAAAGCCCAAGTTCTCCTTTATAGGGTGTGTTGGCAAAGTGTCAAGTTGACGTTTTGCCAATATCAGAGGGTCAAAACGACCCTCTGAAAAACCGGACGAGCTGTCCATTCTGGACAGCTTGCCCGGAGCAGGAGTGCAGAGGACGCAGTCCTTTGCCCCAGTGATATGATGCTGTGCGTCATATGCTACTGGGTATTATCTGGCGCAAAACAGCGGCAGATCCAGCAGCTCCGCTGCTGCGTTCTCCCCGCCAAGCTGTTGAAACGGAGGGATGTCTATCTGAAATTAACACGACACAACGGACGAGCCGGAACCCACGGCACCTATAACCCAAAGCACAATGACCGGAGTTTCAACCTTGCCAACAGTGAGCACATCGACCCGGAACGCGCCAAGGGCAACATCTACTGGGACTGTTTCCACGGCTTCCGTTCGGCTCTCGACCTACAAGACCCGAATGATCTGGCGGCGACCTTTTCGGATGTGGAACGGAAATTCTACGAAGCCCACTACACGGCCTTCATCGAAAATCAGAACGAGCGCAACGCCAAGATTCGGCACACAGAGCGCAACCGCTCCATTCCCGACCTGTTGTCCAGCCGCAAGACCTGCCCGGAGGAAACCATCTATCAGCTGGGAACGCTGGATGAACACGCTTCCGCAGAGGACTTGCTGAACATCGTCACCGAGTTCATCGAGGAGTTCAAAGCCAAGTATGGCGACCATGTTCATGTACTGGACTGGGCGCTGCATCTGGATGAAAGCACGCCCCACATCCATGAGCGCCATGTGTTCGACTGCGAGAACAAGTACGGTGAGGTGGCTCCCCAGCAGGAAAAGGCACTGGAAGCACTGGGCTTTGACCTGCCCGACCCGGATAAGCCCCTCAGCCGCCGAAACAACCGCAAAATCACCTTTGATGCCGCCTGCCGGAAAATGCTGTTTGAGATTGCAGAACGGCACGGGCTGGAACTGGAGGAAGAAGCGGAGTACGGCAACCGCAAGTATCTGGAAAAGCAGGACTTCATTCTTGCCAAACAAAAGGAGCAGCTTGCCGCCCAGCAGAACAAGCTGGACGAATTGACCCTCAAGGTCAACGACATGGAAACACTGATCGACGAGGTATCGGCTGCGGCTTACGACAAGGCGGTGGAGGTAGTGACGGACGTAGTGCGCACCGAGACTCGCAAGGAAGATATGCGGATGATCGAGGACACGAAGAAGTGGGTGCTGTCCCCGGAACGCAAGGCTCCCAAAGCCACGAGGGAATATGCCGCCCACCGTTTGGACACCGTGCTGGACAAGTTCCTCAAGACCATGCAGACCACCACCGCACGTCTGCAGGAGAAGCTCCTGAAGCCGGAAGTCCGTCAGAAAGGCAAGGAGCAGGTCAAGGAGAAAGCACGAGATTCCGTTCTGCAACTGCTGAACCGCTTACAGGCAGAACAGGGGCAAAACAAACCAGCGGCACAACCCCGCACACAGGAGGGGCACTCGGAAATCTGAACCTCATCGGGAGCGTTTGGGGCAGAAAGCTGGCACCTTCTGCCCCGGCACCCGGTTACAAGGATATGGAGGTGCAAGTGAAAGAAGTTTGCGTTTGCGAAGCAATGAAGTCCCCAGTGGGGACTTTAAGCAACGGAACGGTCTTGCGTCAGCAAGATGGAGGGACTAAGTCCCGACAAGTTCCGATTTGGCAAAAGAGTAATCTGACCTTGGAGGAAGCGGCGGCTTACTCTGGGATCGGTATCAATAAACTGCGGTCAATGACCGATAGCGATGAATGCAAGTTCGTCCTTTGGAACGGAACCAAACGGCTGATCAAACGCCGTAAGCTGGACGAATATCTGGACAAGGCATTCTCGATCTGATGCGGTGTAGAAAATTGACCGTTTGATGTTGCAGGGAGTCTTGCGTCATGGTATACTCATGGCGTAAGGCTCCTTTTCAACATTCTGTGAATGAAAAGGAGAGTTTATATGCAAAGACGTAAAGATAATAAAGGCCGTGTTTTGAAGGATGGCGAGGTCTACCGCAAGAGCGACGGGCTTTATATGTACCGTTGGACTGCGAAAAACGGAAAACGCCATACCATCTATGATGCAACCTTGGAGGGGCTGCGCGAAAAGGAAGAGAAGATCCAGCACGACTTGGCAGAAGGCATCCGCATCCCGGAGTGCAGTCTGACCTTGAACGATCTGTTTGAACTGTGGCGTAAGAACAAGGTGGGCTTGAAGGAGCATACCTTCGCCAATTACGTTTATATGTACAATCGGTTCGTCCGGGATGAGATCGGCATGATGAAGCTCAAGGACATTCGCAAGTCGGATATCCGCAGCTACTACAATGGCATCGTCCGCAATGGCAAGATGGCGTTGAACACGCTGGAAACCATCCAGAATGTTCTCCATCAGGTCTTTGCGGTGGCGGTGGACGATGAGTACATCCGTGTGAATCCCACGGATGGTGTCCTGACGGCCATTAAAGCCGCCCACCAGTACGAAACGCCCAAACGACACGCTCTGACCCTGCCCCAGCAGCAGGCGTTTCTGAATTTCATCAAGAAAACGCCGAAGTTCCAGCACTGGCTCCCGATGTTCACCTTCATGCTGGGTACCGGATGCCGCATCTCGGAAACGGTTGGCCTGTGCTGGGGTGACATCGACTTCGAGAGTGGGTTTATCACCATCCAGCACAATCTGGTGTACCATGACCACGAGGTCGGTGGCTGCTATTTCACCATGTCCACCCCCAAGACTGCCGCCGGTAAGCGGGCAATTCCAATCTTGCCCGAAGTGCGGAAAGCGCTGGAGCAGGAACGCACCAACCAGCAGGAGCTGGAACTGGTATGCGAATACGAAATCGACGGAATCTCGGACTTCGTATTCCTGAACCGCTTCGGCCAGCCGCAGAATCCGCAGACGGTCAACCGCGCCATCAAGCGCATCAGTGTGGCCTACAACGAAGCCGAGCTGGAAAAGGCCGAAAAGGAAAAGCGGGAACCGCAGCTGCTGCCGCCTTTCTCCTGCCATAATCTCCGGCACACGTTCTGCACCCGGCTGTGCGAAAATGAGACCAACCTGAAGATCATTCAGGACATCATGGGACACAAGGACATCAGCACTACGATGGAGATTTATGCGGAAGCCACCAAGGAAGCCAAAGCCCATTCCTTTGCAAATCTGAACGGTAAACTGGGCATTTCGGTCTGAAATCTACTACACCAACTACTACACCACTTTTACACCAAATTGCCGGTAAGTTGTGGAGAGTTGCGTAGGGTGACGTACGGGAACGGGAAAAAGGAAGCCGCATGGATAGGCTTATAAAGGGAAATAAAGCCATTTGTGAGCCTTCCTTGACCTGTCCCCACGATGAAGCCGATTGAGCAGTAAATTTCCGATTTAAGCAAAACAAAGCCTGAAACTTCTTGATGTACCGAGAAGTTTCAGGCTTTTTCTTTTGATGGATTTTCAGTAAAAACTACGCCATACGCCAATTTTACGCCAAACGATGCAGGATTTTGTGCAGAGCAATATGAACAACCTGCTTTCCTGCCGCTACAACATGGACACCAACCGGGTGGAAGCCCGGTTCGAGGGTGGCACTCCCCTTGCCATCGACTGCATCGCCATCGAAGACGAGTACGGCAACACCCCGGCACAGCGGGCAGAACCGGACTGGCTGCTGTACAATAAGCCGCTGGAGTATGCGCAGATGGTGCTGAAAGGGGAGGTGGAATATTATCTGTCACTAGGCTGTGACCATGGAAGAATGGAAAATTAACATATAAGTACAGCGACCGTCCACCTACTAATCCTACGAATGCTGCAGGTGGACGGTCTTTTACTTATGTATGAAAGTAATTATGAAGCAACTGTAGCTGTCGTTATGAAATATATAGAGAGCCGAGGTAGCACCACTCTGATAAGCTCGATATTTGATAAAGGTACTATGACTGCCGTTCGTGTAGTACTGAAAAAACTAGTATCAGTACACAAAAATGAGATGGGAAACAAAAGGGAAACCGAATGCTGAAGAAGTTACAATATAATTACGAGAAAACAAAAATAACGAAAAATAGTAGCAGGTTGCACATTTAAATTGAAAATTCATAATGAAATATGCACAAATTGAAAGGAAACCGTTTCCCTATTTCTTTGTTGACGTTAGTGGTTGGGAGTGCTACTCTGTAGATGTTAGGGATGCGCATCAAAAAAATCTCGAAAACTCTTTACCTTATGAAAGAAGGAAACAAATATGAGCAGAGTAAAACACTTGTTTGCAGTTGCGCTGGCGGCATTGATGCTGTGTCTGCTTATGCCGATTACTGCGTTTGCAGAGGAAGCATCCGATGGGAAAATGCTCATTTATGCCAAACTTCCGTCTGACTGGTCGGCCCCGCATCTGTGGGCATGGGCAGACGATGGCACGAATGCATTTGATGCATGGCCCGGTGGCGAGATGGAAGCAGACAGCCACAACGATGGTTGGTATTACTGCTGGATTCCTGAAACCACAAACAACATTATCATCAATGCAAACGAAGCAGCAGTTCAGACTGGTGACTATAAGTTGGAAAGCAAAAATGCTTGGGTCACTGTGACCGATGTAGAAAATGTAGAAATCAGTTATGATGCACAGACTACTGGAGATTTACCAGAGTATGTAGAAAAGTTTAAGATTCATGCGCAGGTTCCCGATGAGTGGCAGGATGTCTGTCTGTGGGCATGGTCCGCACTGGATGGCAAGAACGCATTTGATGCATGGCCCGGCAAAGCGATGACCAAAGGTGAAGATGGCTGGTATACTGCCAGTGCACCCGTTTGGGTGAATAGCATTATTGTCAACGGCAACAGTGGTGATGTGAAGACGGAGGATATCTCCATCGATGCGGCCGAAGTGTGGGTTACAGTTTCTGAGGATGGTACATCCGACTTTACTTACAATGATCCGAATGCTCCTGTTGCAGAAGATATTACCGTTCATGTAAAGGCTCCTGCCGACTGGAGCGAGCCGCATCTGTGGGCATGGTCCGCACCGGACGGTACGAACGCATTCTCTTCCTGGCCGGGTGAAGCCTTGCAGGAGGGGGAAGATGGTTGGCTGACGCTTTCTGTTCCCGGCTGGGTTAACAGCATTATCGTGAATGCCAATGAGGGCGGCATTCAGACCAGTGACCTCAGTGTGGACACTGGAAAGGATCTTTGGATTGTAGTAACCGATGCAGAAAATGCAGAGGTTACCTATGAGGCTCCTGCTGCAGAGAGTGAGCCTACGGTTGCAGCGGAACCTGCAGAAACCAAGTCCAACACAATGCCGATTGCAATTGTCGTTGTTGTGGTGATTGCTGCTGTAGCAGGCGGCGTGGTCGTTTCCAAAAAGAAAAAGTAATCTTCAGAGAAAAATATAGAGTACGGGCTGAACGGCCCGTACTCCTTATTTGATATGATTAGAAAGGCAGGTATTCCATGAAACGCCTGATAGCAGGATTTTTAAGTGTATGTGTGGCGGTATCGCTGCTGATGACCGGCTGCTCGTCGGGCGGCACGGGCAATGTTTCACAGACAGATGGCTCGGTTACCATCACGATTTGGCATGACAAAGAAGATGAAGTCGCGCAGGCACTACAAGCTGAGTTAGATACGCTTGCCCCGGATATCGTGGTAAAACTGGAAAAGAAAGACGGTTTGACTGATTCGCTGAAGATGGTCGGCAACGATCCGAAATCTGCCCCCGATATGTACTTCTTTGCACATGATAAAATCGGCGTATACGCCGAAATGGGCATTCTCGCACCTATAACAGATTTCATCGATAAGAGTACCTTGGATCAGTACATTCCGATGACCGTTAAGGCTGCTACTTATAAGGGAGAAGTGTACCAGCTTCCGCTTTACTTTGAAACGCTGCTCTATATGTACAACAGGCGCTATATGAGTGATGACGAGGTGCCCTCGACCACAGAAGAACTGTACAAGTATATGCAGGAAAACACGAAGGGCGGGCATTACGGCTTTGTGGAACAGCACAGCACGGCGTACTACGCTGCAGGTTGGCTCCATGCATTTGGCGGTTACATTCTGAACGAAAACGGCGAACCCGGCCTCGATGATGAGAACACTATCAAGGCACTGGAATATCACAAAAAGTTTGTGGAACTTATGCCGACAGAAGGTGAGTATTCCACCGTGAACACGCTGTTCCGCGAGGGCAAAGCGCACTCTACCATTGGCGGACCGTGGCTGGTTCCTACAGCGCGTGAGAGCGGTATTGATTTAGGTATTGCGCCAATGCCTACCGTGGATGAGACAGGCAATAAAATTGCGCCGTATTCCGGTGTGCAGGGTGTCCATGTGCTGAAAGTTGCAGCCGAGCGCAAGCACGATGCAATCTCAAAGGTTTTGCAGGTGCTGACAAATGATTCTGTTGGTATTGCTATGGCAAAAGCAAGTGGTTGTGCCCCTGCAAAACAGAGCTGCTATGATGACCCTGCCATCAGTGGTGACGATATGGTTATGGCTATGTATGATACGGCACAGGATGCGGTTCCTATGCCGAATGTGCCTGAAATGGACGTTATGTGGACAGTTACAGAAAATCTGCTGGTGAATGTTAACATGAGCGGAAAAGATGTCCGTAGCAGCGCACAGGCTGCCCAGGAGCAGGCAGAGAGTCTTATCAAACAGATGCAGTGATGCGGAAAGGCCGCACTATGAAAAATCACAAAAGAGAAACGTTCTGGGCTTATTTATGCAGTGCCCCCTCGTTGCTTTTGATCTTGCTGATCGTTGTATTCCCAATCCTGTACACAGCGTACATCTCCTTTACAAACATGAACGTTTACCATTGGTTCAACTTCTCGTTTGTAGGGCTGAAGAATTATAAAGATGCACTGTTCGTTTTCGACTCCGGTTTTTTAGCAGCATTGCTTCGTACTATACTGTGGACTGTACTAAACATGGTACTGCAGTTGGTGATTGCTTTTGTGCTGGCAAGTCTGCTGAATATACAGAACTTTAAGGGGAGGCGGTTCTACAAGACTCTGCTTATGATTCCTTGGGCTATGCCGGGCTATGTGTCGATTCTGCTCTGGAAAACAGGTATTTTTAATTCGCAGTTTGGTTTGCTGACCCAGTGGATGCAGAAGCTTGGACTGGCAACAGTACGCTGGCTAGCGAATGATGTTTCAGCATTTATCTGCTGCACAGTCGTTAACCTTTGGTTGGCGCTACCGTTCATGATTATGATTATGGATGGTGCCCTGCAAGCTGTGGATCATAGTTGCTATGAGAGTGCAATCCTCGACGGTGCAAACTGGTTCCAAAGGGCATACTTTATTACGATTCCTGCGATTCGCCCAATCATTGCTCCATCGGTGTTGATCACAGTGTTTACAACCTTCAAACAATTCGATGTGGTGTACCTGTTGACACAGCAGGCAGGCGCAAAAACAGGTGCTAACATTCATACGATCCTGACTTATGCCTACGAGAATGCATTTATCACAAACAACTATGGATACAGCTCTGCAATCTCTATCCTGATTTTTGTCATTTTGATCCTGTTCTCGATGGCAACCAGCCGGAAAGCGAAGGAAGGTAACATATGACGAGACACCAAAAGCGTATGCTCAAACAGGCAGTCCAGCAAGTCAGCCTGCATATTTTGTTCATCGTGATCTGTTTCGTCACGTTGATCCCGATTTTGTATGCACTGTCAGTTTCTTTGAATGCAGACAACAGCCTTGTAAGCTCTGACTTTCGCTTTATCCCAAAGAACTTCACATTACGAAATTATGTTGCAGTTTTTACTGAAGAACCTGTCATGCTGTGGTTCAAAAACAGTATGACGCTGGCGGTGGTTACGGTTCTTATTTCACTGACAGCGTCAATCCCTGCTGCTTATGCATTTTCCCGGATGCACTTTAAGGGGCGCAAGCCGATTCTGAAACAGTTGGTTCTGCTATACTCTTTTCCCTCTGTCCTTTCCATGTTTGCGATTTATACGCTGCTGCGCCCTCTGGGACTGATCAACAGCAAAGTTGGGTTGATTCTAATTTATACCGGAACTATGGCCGAGTTTGCTCTACTGAACATGAAAGGATACTTTGATACGATACCGCGCGAAATCGAGGAAGCGGCGGAAATAGACGGCGCAAGCGGCATCCAACTTGTCACGCGTATTGTTCTTCCGTTGGCGCGCCCCAGCATCTTGGTCACGGCGGTTATGATCTTGATTTATGTCTGGAACGAATATCTCTTTGCAACGACCTTTATGACAGGTGCTGAGAATTATACACTCGCAGCCGGATTGTACTCTTTGCAGGCAACGGAAATGAGCGGAAGCTGGCCTATTTTTGCAGCTGCTTCCCTGGTGGTCAGTTTGCCGATTCTGATTGTGTTCTTTGCAGTACAGCGTCATATGACTTCCGGTTTGACTGCCGGTGGTGTCAAGGGTTGAGTGCCTCGAAATGGGAGATGACACAATGAAATTTGAAGCCATCCAACATATCCCGATGTCACAGCAGGCACACGGGATCGATCCAAACCATGTTGTGTTTCGGCTGCGTGCCGGGCGTGATGATCTAAAGCACTGTACGCTGTTTTATGCAGATCGTGCCTGCCGTCTGACACCGGTTATTTTCTCGTCCGCAGAGATGCAGGTTGAGGCGCAAGACGAATGGTTTGATTACTTCCAAGTTATCTTGGAAAGTCCTTATAAGCGCATCTGTTATTATTTTGAACTCGATGATGGAACACAGAAATTGCTGTATTATGGCGACTTTTTTACAGATCACCGCGTAGATGATCGCTCGGAATACTACCAACTTCCGTTTAATCATCCGGCAGACATTGCAGCACCGCCCGCATGGGCGCAAGACGCAGTGGTTTACAATATCTTCCCAGACAGTTTCGCCACAAGTCATCGCTTTATTTCAGGAAAGCCATCTGAAAAAGAGTGGAACGGTCAGATTACGCACGGAAAACTTGGTGGAACTTTGCGCGGTGTGATTGAGAATCTGGATTATATTCAGGAACTGGGGGCTTCCTGCATATACCTGAATCCGATTTTTGCAGCAGGGGAGTACCATAAATACGATTTGCTGGATTATCATCACATCGATCCCTGCTTCGGCACGGATGAGGATTTTCGGCAGTTGGTCAACGACTGTCATGCACGGGGAATGCGTGTTATTATTGATGGCGTATTCAATCATGTAGGGTGGAATTTTTTCGCCTTTGACGATGTAGTGCGTAATGGTGAAACCTCGAAATATAAAAACTGGTTTTACCATCTTCAATTTCCCGTGGAGAGACCGGAAAACCCTGAAACTTATCCGACCTATGAATGCTTCGGCTATGAGCGTATGATGCCCAAAACCAACACCTGCAACCCAGAGGTGCAGAATTATTTCTGCGAGGTAGGGCGCTATTGGGTCCGAGAATTTGACATTGATGGTTGGCGTTTGGACGTCGCTAGCGAGATAAACGATGGATTCTGGCGCGCATTTCGGCAAGCGGTGAAAGAGGAAAAGCCAGAGTGCATCCTCATTGGAGAAGTTTGGGAGACCGCCCAGCACTGGCTGAACGGCGATATTTTCGATTCCACCATGAATTACGATTTTCGCAAGCATTGCCGCCGTTTCTTTGCTGAGCAAAGCATCGATGCGGCGGAATTTGATGCCCGTGTGAGCAATATGAGGATGCGGTATAAACTTCCAGTGCTGTATGCTCAGCTTAATCTACTGGACAGCCACGATGTGAGCCGCTTTTATTCACTGTGCGAAAAAGACCCGGCAAGAATGCAACTCGCTGTGCTTTTCCAGATGACCTTTACAGGGATTCCGTCTGTCTTTTATGGCGATGAGCGTGGCATTTATGGATTGCTGGAAGCAGAGTACCGCCATGAAATGACATGGTCGCAGGAGCCGCCGGCCTTAGCAGACTTTTATAAAAAGGCGATGCACCTGAGAACGGAACATCCTGCCCTTTGCAGAGGCGACTACCATACCATTGAGGCTGGAAAGAAAAAAGGACTGTATGGTTATGAACGCGCTGATGAAAAGGAAAAAATCACGGTTTTTCTTAACAATCAAATCACATCTGCTGATCTTCCTATAATGGAAGGGGGGATTTTGTGGCAGCAGGGCTATGAGGCAGAGAGCAACTATCTTGCACCAATGGGATTTGCCATATTCGTACAGGGGGTGTAAAATGTGAGCGTGACGATTCAAGAAGTGGCCGAAGTTGCGGGCGTGTCCAAGGCGACTGTCAGCAAAGTGCTACATAAGTCGTATTCTATATCACAGGAGACCTGTGACCGTGTCAATGCGGTCATCAAGGAATTGGGATATCAGCCGAATCGCCGCGCACAAAGTTTTGCCACTGGTGCGACCAAAACGATTCTTTTTCTGGCAGAAATGCAGCATGGAGTGGGATTTGATAATCCGCATCTGTTTGAAATCATGGCAGGTGTGGAGAACGCGCTTTCTGAAAAAGGCTATGGTCTCATTGTACAGCACAGCACGGCCGTTGAGCTTTTGCAGCATTTTGATGAACTGCTGCAAGGTTCCTATGTGGACGGCGTGATTCTACACGCATCGGTTGTATCAAAGGATGTGGCCATTTGTTTGGCACATACAGAATTGCCCTACATTGTTGTAGGTGCGCCGGATTTTTCCAATCAACTATGTTGGATCGACACTAATAACTCAGTGGCGGGACAAATCGCAGTTACACATTTGCGGCGCAATGGATATGACAGAATTGCATTTATCGGTGGTCCCAAAGAAGATACTATTTCTGCGCACCGCTTGAGCGGTGCACTTGCGACCCTGAACGAAAAGATTCCAGCAGGGTATTTGAGGGAAGGCCCACCTACCAGTGAGGGCGGTGCGGCAGCTGCACGCGCACTGCTGGCGTTGCCAATGCAGCCTAATGCGGTAATTTGCGCAAATCAGTATATTGCTTTTGGCTGCGTAAATGAATTGAAAGTTTCGGGAATACGCATCCCGGAAGATATGGCTGTCATTACGTTTGATGATTTTCCTTTTTCCAAAATCATTGAACCGCAACTGAGTGTTGTGAATCTTGATATGTTTGATATGGGTGAACAGGCTGCGAAAGTTGTTCTGAGGCGAATTCGGACACCGCAGTATCTTGTACAATCTCAAACAACATTGCCGATATTAATAGAACGACAATCAACAAAGAAACTGCTGTAAAGCCAGAAAGCATTAAGCAGGATATCAAAATCAGGAAATACAGCAGCCTTTTTGAATCGTATGATAGTCGTTCAGCCGTTATATGGTTCTTATTTGATAAATGCTTTTGCGTATGTCAAGAGGGCTGGCACCGTCCGGTCCTCTCTCTTTTTGCCAAAGTTTTCATCGCTTTTTCTTACAAGCTGCCGAAAGTGACGTGTTTTCAAAAGTTTTTGTTGACACGGCTCGAATTTTGTGGTAATCTATCCTAACAATTTAATATAACATATTTACTTAGAGTTCCAGCTCGGCTCCCGAAGGAGCCGGAGCAAGTTTTTAACTTTCTTATCGCTACATAGCAAACCCGAACCAAGGCCATCCCAGAAGGGATGGTCAGGTTCAGGTTGTTGTGTGGCGATTTTTTATTGCCAAATTCAGCACCGTACCTTGAAAACCGCATGACCGTCTGCATGGGATACCCGGCGATGACCCCCAAGAGGGAGAGCCGGAAAACGCCGCCGGAAGGGGGCAGGAAATCCATGCAGGGAGAACGGCGCACCCAATGTCAACTGGTCAAAATGGCAGTTGATGTGGTGAATGACACAAAGCGTCATTCACTAGAAGAACATTCTGCGTTACGGCTCACCTCATGTGGACATTTTGACCACATGAGGCAAATTGGCCGCAGCTTGAATCAATGTAGACAATTTGTCCACATTGACTCCGTTCGTGTTACGTTTGACCTCGACTTGACATTTTGTCGAGTCTCACCAAATTTCTGTAATATGGTCACTCTGTGGTGGGTTACGAAAACCGTAACTCACCACTTGGAAGTGGTAAATGGACAAAATGTCCACTTACCACCCAGCCATAACAGAGAATGCTTGGTTGGTGGTCATTTTGATCACCAACCAGACAATCGTAACGCTTTATTGTGCAAAAGTGGCTGTTACCATTTTGATAACAGCCACGCTTCCGTAACACTTTTGGTAAATAATGTTTTTCATTATCCACCACACACCCGTAACAGCTAAAGGAGGATGCCTATGACAACAGAACAATGGGAACGCGAAAATCAGGACACCTTGATGGAATATTTCATTGATGGCGACCCCAGTGTGCGCAGAATCCAATGTGAATACTGCCGCAAGGTCATCTACACCCAGACCCGAAACCGCAAATATTGCAGCTTCCAGACTTGCGGTCACAAGATGCTGAATCTACGGAAAAGCCTTAAAAAGCGTGCCGAACGCGGAATGTACACCTGCGCTTGCTGCGGGGAGCAGTTCTTACCGATTCGGGCAGATGCCAGATATTGCAGCAATGCCTGTCGGCAGAAAGACTACCGTCAGCGTAAAGCGACGGTTCACGCTTCTCTTTGAGAAACTTGATAAAGTTTGTCAAGTTCCTTATCCACGCTCGCTTTTATCAGTAAAGTGGCACTTCCCATTTTGGAAAGCACCAAAATACCATAACGCCTAATCGCTCACTCCCAAATCCCCAAAATGGGAATTTGGGCTGTGCGGTTGCAAATCAGGTTACGCTTTCCGTAACTTGATTTGCAATTCCCGCCGAATCAAGTTCCCACTTTGGGAACTTGATTGTAGCCGTATCAAAATCAGGTTGTCAAAATGATAACTTGATTTCATCTGCAACGAAGCCACCGGAGTTATCATTTTGAGAACTCCGGTTTTATCTGTTACACGTCACTCCCACTCCGTAAAAATCAGGTGGTCAAAATGACCACTTGATTCTACCCGTAACGAAATCAGTGGGTCAAAGTGGCCCACTGAAAAAGCCGGACGAGCTGTCCATTTGGGACAGCTTGCCCGGAGCAAGAGTGCAGAGGTGCGGGTCGCCAGTGGCGACCTCAAAAGGCCGCAGGCATTTTGAAGCACCGACCGAGCCGACAGGCGAGACCGCAGCCCTTTGAAGGGAGTCAAGGGGGAACGCCTTGCCCAGTGATATGATGCTGTGCGTCATATCCTACTGGGTTATTATCTGGCGCAAAACGGCGGCAGATCCAGCAGCTCCGCTGCTGCGCTCTCTTTCGGCAAGCTGTTGAAATGAAAGAAGCTCCTGCTAAACTTTATACCAAAATCAGGAAAAAGTAATCAAAACAGGTTCACTTAGGGGACCAATAATAGGCCTACGAAGCCCACGACTTTAGTGATTTCAGGTGCTATGATAATTGCAGAGATGCAGCATCTTAGTGATTCCCTGCAAAGAAAGAATAGCGATGCAACAAGAAATGGGAACGATGCTTCCTACTTTCACTGAAAATTAGGAACTCATAGTTCCTGTTCGACTATGAGTTTCTCTGTTATACTTTAATAAGCCGCGCGAAATGAGCGATTCCAAAGACTGCACCTTTGTTCTCTGGAATGGTACGAAGCGGCTGCTGAAACGCCGTAGGCTGGATGAACACCTTGACCGATTATTTTCGATTTGACAATAAAAATGAAGTCGGCAGTTGAAAGCACCTCGGCGGTATGGTATGATTAAGCTGTAGGTTGCTTTCTGCCAACAATGGAGGACATAACGATGGCAGAAAGAAGAAAAGACTCAAAGAAGCGTGTTCTAAAGGAAGGTGAATATCAGCGCAGCAACGGAACGTATGAATATCGCTGGCGCAGTGAAAACGGCAAGCGAAATAATGTGTACGCCAAAAGTCTGGAAGAACTTCGTGAGAAAGAAGCAGAGATTCAGCGTGACCGCAGTGATGGAATCCGTGCAGAAGCGCGGAACGCGACCATCAATGACATTCACGAGCAGTGGCTGCAACTGAAAAAGGGGCTGAAAGCCAATACACTGGTCAATTACGAGTATATGTACAAGATGTACGTATTCCCGGAGTTTGGGAAGCGGAAGGTCGGAAGCCTGAAAAAGTCGGATGTGCGGCGGTTTTACAACGGCCTTGTGGATTCACAGCGTTTGAAAGTGGCAACGGTGGAGAACATCCATACCGTGCTGCATCAGGTGCTGGATTTTGCAGTGGAGGACGAATATCTCCGTATCAATCCATCCGATAATGCGTTGAAAGAACTCAAACAGACGCACAATCTGGACAGTGAACGCCGCAAGGCTCTGACCGCAGGCCAGCAGAAGCTGTTGATGAACTTCTTGAAAAACAGCGAGAAGTACAATCACTGGCTTCCCATCATTACCGTGATGGTGGAATGTGGTCTCCGTGCTGGTGAGGCAACGGGTTTGCGTTGGGAGGACATCAACCTTGATACGGGTGAAATCAGTGTAAATCACACGTTGATTTATTACAGCCACCGGGAGAAAGGTTGTCTGTACGGAATCAATACACCCAAAACGGAAGCTGGAAACCGAATTGTGCCTATGACTCCGGAAGTCAAGGCTGCTTTTGTACAAGAGCGAGAGTATCAGAAGAAAACTGGAATTTCCTGCAAGGTGACGATTGATGGCTATACGGATTTTATTTTTGTAAACCGTTTTGGCGAGTGCCAGCATCACAGCACCATCAATAAAGGCGTTGACCGTATCATCCGCGACTGCAACGGGGAACAGCTGGCAAAATGCGAAAGCGGTACAATCAAGCCGAAGAACCTTGTCCTGCTTCCGAAGTTTAGTTGCCATTCCTTGCGGCACACCTGCGCTACCCGGCTTTGCGAGGCCGGAATCAACATGAAGGTTATTCAAGACGTACTGGGCCACGCCGATATTACCACTACCATGAACATCTACACTGAGGCTACAAAAAATCTCAAGAAAAAGGAAATCGACAAGTTTGCAGAGTTCTTATCTGCAACCACGACATTTGAAGGAAAGGAGGAAAATGACTGATGGAAAATAAATCTGTAACCCTCGCAGCGCAGGTTCTTGCCCCGGCAGTGAGCGAGATTCGTTCGCTGATGGAAGCATCCCATAAAAACATAGCACAGCAGGTCAATCAGGAACTGCTGTCAACTTATTGGAAGATTGGTGAGGTCGTTGTTCGTTGTGAACAAAATGACAGCATCCGTGCCGCATATGGTGAAAAGACCTTATCGCAGCTTTCCAGGGCGTTGACAAAGGAGCTTGGCAAGGGCTTTTCGCGCTCGAATGTTTACAATATGCGGCAGTTCTATCTTAGCTATCCAATTTTCCAGACAGTGTCTGGAAAATTGAGTTGGTCGCACTACTGTGAGCTGTTATCCATTTCCGATAAGGAGAAGCGCAGCTTCTACGAAAAGGAAGCGGTCAATTCTGGCTGGTCTGTCCGTGAAATGAAACGTCAGGTTGAAAGTTCCCTGTTTGAACGGCTGCTCTTGTCTCGTGGGGATGCCAATAAGGAACAAGTTTTAGCATTGGCTGAAAAAGGTGTGGACTACACTAAGCCGGAGGACATTATCAAGGACCCGTATGTATTCGAGTTTTTGGGGCTGCCGGAAGAAAAGCCGTTCCTTGAAAGCGATTTGGAAGCAGCACTGGTGCGACAAATCGAAGATTTCTTGCTGGAACTTGGCCGGGGCTTTATGTTTGTCGGCACACAGCAGCGTGTCACAGTGAACAACACCCACTACTATGTGGATATGGTGTTCTACAATAAGATTTTACACGCCTATGTGCTGATCGAGTTGAAAACCACCAAGCTCACGCCCGAAGCCGCCGGACAAATCAATATGTATCTGAACTACTACGCCGCAGAGGTCAACGACCCGGAAGATAATCCTCCTATCGGCATCATCCTCTGCACCGACAAGGACAGCGTAGCAGCCGAGTATGCGCTGGGCGGTTTGTCAAACCAGATTTTTGCATCCCGGTACGTCTTGTATATGCCGAACAAGGAGCAGCTTATTGGACAGGTGGAAGAAGTCCTGAAGCGTTGGCACTCTCACGAGGACGAATAAGTTTACCACCAGCCTTACCACTGACTTACCACCAATTTGAGAATAGCTGTAAACGGTTGCGTAGAGTTGCGAAAAACAAGACCTTTTTATCTTGCACAAACAAAGGCTTATGAACACTTGTAAACAGCTATAAATCACCACCAGTCAAGCTCCCCACGATGAAGCCGATCGAGCAGTAAATTTCCAATTTAAGCGAAACAAAGCCTGAAACTTCTTGATGGTACGAGAAGTTTCAGGCTTTTTCTTTTGATGGATTTCCGGCGAAAATTGCGCCATACGCCAATTTTACGCCAAACGATGCAGGATTTTGTGCAGAGCAATATGAACAACCTGCTTTCCTGCCGCTACAACATGGACACCAACCGGGTGGAAGCCCGGTTCGAGGGTGGCACTCCCCTTGCCATCGACTGCATCGCCATCGAGGACGAGTACGGCAACACCCCGGCACAGCGGGCAGAACTGGACTGGCTGCTGTACAATAAGCCGCTGGAGGATGCGCAGATGGTGCTGAAAGGGGAGGTGGAATATTATCTGTCACTCGCCTGTGACCATGGCGGGCTGGAAGATGAAGTCCAACATAACAACAAATCCCGGCAGGTGTTCTACAAGGTAGGCACCTGCCGGGATTCGTTTTGTTTGATTTACTTTTCCCTTACTCCATCCACCAGATGAAAATAATCATAATAGGGTGTAGTATAAGTTTCATACCGTCCCACCACGGTAATGGTTGTGCCTTCTTCCGGGTAATCGCCATCAGTCAGCACGAACTCCACTCCCTGCTGGCAGCAGGCAAGCGCATCGTAGATGACGCAGGAATGATACAGTTCACCAGTCTGCTCATCTGTATACTCCTGATATTCGCCCGTCATACGAACAATTTTATCGGTGTAGCTCTCCGGGGTAAAAAGCATATTATACACCTCGGCGTATACGACTGTACTGCTAAGCTGGGTCAGATCGAGGTCTGCATCCATACCGGCGTGAAGATCGCTTGCGCCAGCAGTGCTGCTTTCCGGGAGCTGCACGGGATGTTCCGGGGCAGGTGCAGTAACAGCGCTAGAAGATGCAGACTCCGGCAAAACCGTCACCACGGAAGATGCAGCTTCGGACTTTGCGCCGCAGGCAGTCAATGCAGCGGCGGCACAGAGCAGCAGAACTCCTTTCAAAAGTTGTTTCATGATGCCCTCCCCAGCAGTTTTCCGGCCAGACAGCACAAGCCAAAAGCCACCATGTCAACCGCTACAATGGTCGAGCCGACCGGCGTTCCGGCCAGAACCGAAGCCACGATGCCCACAAAGGCACAGCTCACGGACAATACCGCCGAGCAGATGGTGACAGCGCGGAAATTCTTGCACAGGCGCATCGCCGAAAGAGCCGGAAAAATCACCAGTGCAGAAATCAGCAGAGAGCCGACAAGGTTCATTGCCAGCACAATGATGACGGCAATGACAATGGCAATCAGCAGATTGTATCCGCTTGCATTGGTTCCAACGGCCTGTGCAAAGTCTTCGTCAAAGGTGACGGAAAATATCTTGTTGTAGAACAGCATAAACACTGCGACCACGATGATGGAAAGCCCTATGCAGAGCCATACCTCCGATTTTGTCAAGGTCAGAATCGAGGTAGAGCCGAACAAGGAGCTGCACACATCGCCAGACAGATTCGCCGAGGTCGAGAACAGATTCATCAGCAGATAGCCCATTGCAAGCGCGCCAACGGACACCATAGCAATGGCGGCGTCACCTTTGATCTGGGTGTTTTGTCCGGTATGCAGCAACAGGACTGCGCAGGCCACAGTCACGGCCAGCGTCAGCGGCATATGGTCGGACATTCCCAGCACGGTCGCAACGGCCATGCCGCCGAACGCCACATGAGAAAGGCCATCTCCGATAAAGGAGAACCGTTTCAGCACCAGCGTCACGCCCAACAGCGAAGAACACAGGGCGATCAGAACGCCCACGATGAGCGCATAGCGGACAAAGGGATAGTTCCAGTAAAAAGCCAGCTTTTCCAATAGGCTCATTTTGCACCGCCTTTCCCAGCCGCAAACAGCCGCCCCTGCGGGCTTTGCAGATACGCTTCCCGTGTACCGAAAAAGATCGTTTCACCAACATGAAGCATGTGGCTTGCGTAGCAAACCGCAGCCTGAATATCGTGGGAGATCATCAGGACCGTAATGCCCTCCTGCTGGTTCAGTTTTTCGATCAGATGGTACATTTCCGTAGTCACTTTTGGGTCAAGGCCGGAAACAGGCTCGTCCAGAAGCAGCATTTTCCGGGTAGCGCAGAGGGCGCGCGCCAGCAAGACGCGCTGCTGCTGACCGCCGGAAAGCTCCCGGTAACAGCGTTTTGCCAGCGACCCGATCTGCATTTTGTGCATGGCATCCTGCGCAAGCTGCTTTTCCTCCCGACTGTAAAATGGGCGGAGTCCACAACGGCTCTGGCAGCCAGACAGCACGATTTCCTGCACCGACGCTGGAAAATCCCTCTGCACGATGGTCTGCTGGGGCAGATAGCCGATCTCGTTCCGGCGCAGGCCATCGCCCATCTCGATTTGTCCGGAAATAGGCTGCTGCAAACCGAGCAGAGTTTTCATCAAGGTACTTTTTCCTGCACCGTTTTCACCAACTACACAAAGATAGCCGCCTGCGTGAATCTCAAAGTTCAGAGGATCCAGAATGGCCTTTCCCTCATAGCCAACGAGAAGGTTCTTACAAATGAGCTGAGACATGACGGTTCCTTCCTTTAGTTCAGAGCCTGTTTCAGCACATCCAGATTGCTTTCCATCACGGAAAGGTAGGTCGTTCCGTTTGCCACATCGGTGGCTGTGGTGGACTGCATGGAATCCAGCGTCAGGATGGACTGATCCTTTTCGGCGGTATTCTGCACGATAGTTTCGGCAACTTTGTGCTGTGCGCCCTCAATGGTCAGTACACAGGGCAGTCTCAGTTCATCCACTTTGCCAGCAAGGAAAGAAATGGTCCCAAAGCTGGCTTCCGTTTCCGCAGAGCAGCCTGCAAACGCGGCATAATAGCTCAGACCGTAATCGTCCACCAGATAGCGGAACGGGAAACGGTCGCCGAACAGCACAGTTTTCCGGGCGGCATTGTCCACCACCGTCTGATATTCGCCATCCAGAGCGGCCAGCTTTTCCAGATAGGAGGCAGCGTTAGCAGCGTAGGCATCTTTGTTGGCCGGGTCAATCTCTTCCAGTGCATCGGTGATTGCGTTGCAGAGAGTTTCAGCGTTCTTCAGCGACAGCCATACATGCTCGTCATATTCTTTTTCCGCGTGTTCCAGCATATCCTCCTTGATTTCATCACCGCTCATATCCATCGGATAGTAAGTCGGCCAATGCTCCATTTCCTGAGAGAGCGCATCGAAGCCTTCGTTGCCGAAGTAAATGTGAAAATGTTCCGCTTTGCCCGGAGCAATGCCATGATCACTGAATTGCACATACTTAGGCGCATCAGCATCACCATCGGTTGCCTCGAAGAAATATCGTACGCCTCTGCTGCCAGATTTATAGTCATAAATCTGGTAGCCCTTATATTGATAGGCAGCCTTTGCCTCAACACCGTTTTTCACAAAACACATCGTGTTATTTTCGGCATTGATTGTAATTTTGGAAACATCCGTTTTATAACCTGTTTCGTAATAGGCACGGTATTCTTCCGCCGTTTTGTTCCCATTTTCTGCTTTACGTTCCATCACTTCGTCCAGGATACCCTCTTGAAGATAAGGATAAACAGACTGCCACTCGCCATCCCAATCGGACAGGTTTCTATCCCGCACATCGCTATCGGCAAAGCGGGAATATCCGTGATGATGTCCTTCCTCTGCCTGCATACCGGGCATTGCTTCCTCTGTCTTAACAGTATCTTTCAGCACATCAAGCAGATTGATAACCTTCATATTTTTGTTGGTGGCTTCTTTCAGGGCATCTTCCACCCAGCCATCCGATTCGCCGCCAACATAGATGAACAAGTCACAGTCTGAGATTTTAATAATATCATCTGCGGTGGGCTGATAGCTGTGCAAATCCACGCCGTTGTCCAGAAGCATGCTGACTTCGGCATTATCGGCCTTGTCGCCGAGGATTTCGCGCACCCAGTCATATTCCGGGAAAATAGTCGTGACGATTTTCAGCGGCTTGCTGCCACTCTGTGATGCGGATGGTGCAGAAATGGACGAGGATCCGGCCTTCCCACAGCCGCCCAAAATACCAGAAGCCAGTAAAAGGCAAAAAAATACAGCGAATATACGTTTGAATTTTTTCATAGAAATGCGCTCCATTGTTTGACATCAAGAATCATACGGACAAGCATTTCTTAATCCGACAGTTTTACCTTTAGTCGAATCGGTGTTTTTATCAGCAAAAGCGGAGAGCAAAGCGACAGCAAAGCTGCCAACACAAAATGCGGCGCGGGTGTCCGAATGAACGGCCTTGAACCATCTTTTCCGGCGTGCAGGATATTCTTGCATAGTTTCAGCTGTGCGCAGATGGCGCAGTCTGCCCCAGTGCAGTCGTGGTCGACTTCTTCCGCGCAGAACGTCAATGAAACCAAAATGGCCAGAAGGAAACCAACCAGCAGCGTCCACGCAGCGCGGCGGCGTTGTTTTGCAGTGCAGTTCATTCCATTGCCCTCCTCTCTCGAATTTGCAAACTGGTTGCAAATTGAATTATAGCAAGGCAATATTGGATTGTCAAGTGGAATTTTTTGCGGACACTACGTTAATCTAAATCGCCGTCAAGAGGGCTGACACCGTCCAGCCCTCTCTCTTTTTGCCAAAGTTTCCCTTGTGTTTTCTTGCAAGCTGCCGAAAGTGACGTGTTTTCAAAACTTTTTGTTGACACACTGCGATTTTTGTGGTAATCTACTCCGATAATTTAATATAAGATAGTTACTTGGAGTTCCAGCTCCGGCTCCCGAAGGAGCCGGAGCAAGTTTTTAGCTTTCTTATCGCTGCATAACGAACCCGAACCAAGGCCATCCCGGAAGGGATGGTCAGGTGCAGGTCGTTGTGTGGCGATTTTCTGAGCACCCACCAGCTGCTTTACTCGAACGGCGCATTTTTCACCCCGGACGGCAGAATGGTGGCCCCCATGCCCCTGCGGTGCGAGATCTTCGAGATGATGCGTGAATACGTTGGGGCGAACCTCGCCAAGAAGGTCACCAATGTGGTAGACGTGCTGAAGCTGGCGGCACAGGTAGAGGACTTTCCACCTGTCACCGACCGTATCGCACTGGCAAACGGAACCCTGTATCTGGACGGCACTTTTCAAGAGGGCAAGCCGGAGATCGTCCGCAACCGGCTCCCGGTCAAATATGACCCGAAAGCCCCACAGCCCACCCATTGGCTGCGGGTTCTGTACGACCTGCTCTACCCGGAGGACATCCCCACAGTGCAGGAGTTCATCGGGTACTGCCTGATCCCCAGCAACAATGCTCATGTACGATAAAGTAACACCACAATATGAAAGACGGCTATCTCCATTATTCCGTAATCTGCTAAGGTGATTTGACATTTCTATTGAAGTGGTGTATACTTTTCATGTAAATATGAAAAATATGAATTAAGGAGATGTTATATAATGTCCATGCCAAAGGGAAAGCACATATTTGGAACTGTTAAGGTTGGAGAGCGCGGGCAGATTGTCATTCCGAAAGAAGCGCGAGAAATATTTGACATAAATCCCGGAGATACTCTACTCGTTTTGGGAGATGAAGAACAAGGAATAGCTGTAGTTAAGGCTGATGTAATGAAAGAGGTTGCTGTAAAAATTTTGAAAGGATTAGGGCATTTCAAAGGAGGTTATGATGAAAAATAGCTTTTCAAATATTTTGCCCTTTCTTTTAATTGCCGATTTAATTATCCCGTTTTTATTAGCTCCCACTTACAAAGGCTATAGTCATTTGACACAAGTAATGAGCGTTTTAGGAAATTCAAAAGCACCGTTGCATTTAATCTATAATATTTGGCTGATTGTGTTTGGAATTGCAATTTTAATCAGCACCTTACAGCTTTATCCTACGGTCGCACAAATATCAAGTTCTATATCCATAATGCTTTTTTCCGTCATTGTGATTTACGCCGTAGGCGGTTGTATTCTTTCCGGGATTTTTTCAGTTGGAGAAACCAAAAGCCTTGAAACTCTTTCCGCAAAGATACATGGTTATGGTTCAGTAATAGGTTTTCTACTTTTAACACTTGCACCATTGTTTGTTGGATTATATTTTTTCAAAGTGTCTAATGGGTTACTAGGAATTTTATCTTTAATTTGCTTTATCTTTGCAATAGTTTTTTTTTTTTGCGCTATTTGTAATGGCTGATAAGCCGAATTGTAGAGGAACAATAATTGCGTTTGAAGGGCTATGGCAGAGATTATCCCTTTTGAGTATGTATCTTCCCATTGCGGCACTTTGTATCTTTCAGAAATAGCAAACCCAGCCGAGCCAGTCAACGGCAAGTAAATGGGCTGCGCCCACCGTTGACAGCCCCGACTGTCCTTGCTGGTGGGTAATCAAGAGGGCGACAGCAAAAAGTGCTGCCGCCCTTTCCCATAATCGAAGAAAGGGGGATTTTCCATGACTGAATACGAAGCCTATCAAGAACATATCCGCTATACCCATGATACCTACTGCCGGATTGTTATTCGTCATGCGTCCTTTGACGCTGCCCGTCCACTGGCTGCGGTTTCTGTACGACCTGCTCTACCCGGAGGACATCCCCACGGTGCAGGAGTTCATCGGGTACTGCCTGATCCCCAGCGACAATGCTCATGTTAGATAAAGAAGTAGATAATCAAAAACAAGAGATAGACTACCAGCACCACACTATTCCGTAAACTGATTTTGAACACGACTATATGGTGTCGTGTTTGTATGATATAATGTAACGCAAGGAGGAGAGAAAAAATGAAAATTGACCGCTTAATTAGTATTATATTTATTTTGCTCCAAAAAGATAAAGTTACAGCTCCTGAACTTGCAAAGCGTTTTGAAGTATCAAGAAGAACTATCAACAGAGATATTGCAGACATTTGTAAAGTTGGTATTCCAATTGTTACTACACAAGGAAGTGGTGGTGGAATATCCATTCTTGACAGCTACAAAATAGATAAAGCCCTTTTTAACAAAGATGAGTTGCAGGCTATATTTTCTGGATTGCAAGGAATTGACAGTATATCAAAAAGGTCATATCTGGCTAATATTGCCGAAAAACTTTCAAAGAAAAATAATCAAATAGAATCCAATGGCAATATTATTATTGACCTGTCATCTCATGACCAAAAACCGTTAGTACAAAAGATAGAATTGATAAAAATGGCAATTCAAGAAAGCAAGTATATTTCGTTTTTATATTATTCTGAAAAAGGTGAGAGCGTAAGACGGATTGAACCTTATTATCTGATATTCAGATGGTCGGCATGGTATGTTTTTGGATATTGTATGGAAAGGAAAGACTATCGCCTTTTTAAGTTAAACCGTCTATGGAACATGAATATTCAAAGAGAGAAGTTTGTTCCCCGCAAAATACCTCAAAAGGAACTAAAATTTGATGATTATTTTTCGACTGATATAATTCATCTTAAAGCAATATTTCCTAAAAGTGAGAAATATCGCTTAATTGAGGAATTTGGTATAGACTGTTATTATGTTACAGATGACGGAAACTTACTTTTTGAATGGGATTTTGCAAGTTATAGCAATATGCAATCATGGGTATTCAGTTTTGGAGATAAAGTAATAGTATTAGAACCGCTTAAACTTTGCAAAGATAGAAAACAGCAAGCAGAGAATATTGCTAAAAAAGAAACAGAATATGACATATAGATGTCGTGTTTAATGTGCTATACTACATAAACAACAAAAGGGAGGTAAATTGTTATGGTTGAATCAAGATGTGGATTATTATGCAGTGAATGTAGCTTTAGAGAAGCAACAGGGTGTAAAGGTTGTGCAAATATGGATAAACCTTTCTGGGCTGATAGCTGCCCGGTTAAGTCCTGTTGTGAAGCTAAATCTCAAAATCATTGTGGAGAATGTGATGATTTTGTTTGTTCTTTACTTCATACCTTTGCCTATGACATGGAACAAAGCGATAATGGGGTAAGAATTGAACAATGTAAAAAGTGGGGCAAACACAATGGCATCGAGTAAAGAATATTTGAATTTTATTTTAGGACAACTATCCGGCTTAGAAGAAATTACATATAAACCAATGATGGGAGAATTTATCATTTATTATCGTGGCAAGATTGTAGGCGGTATCTATGATGATAGATTGCTTGTTAAACCAGTAAAATCAGCAATTAGTTATATGCCGACAGCTCCGTATGAATTACCCTATGAGGGAGCAAAAGGGATGTTGTTGGTAGATGAAGTTGATAATAAGAATTTTTTAGCAGGCTTGTTTAATGCTATGTATGAGGAATTACCAGCTCCAAAACCGAAAAAGAAGAAATAAGTAAATTAGAAGTTGAGGAAAAGAAAGAATGGAAGATAAAAAGATATTGCTTGATAATATTGATAAAATTCATACAACCGAAATGGGAATTGATAGAATTAAAAGAAACCTAAAAATAGATACAGCAGATGTTGTTGAGTATTGCAAAAATAAGGTGTTAGATAAAAATTGCAATATATACAAACAGGGTAAAAATTGGTATTGCGAAGTTGAAAATACCAAAATTACTATCAATTCATATAGTTATACAATTATCACAGCACATATTGTTAAGTAAAATCGGACTTTGAAGTGAAATTATGGACTATATAATACGAGAAATTAGAAGTGAAGAATACTGTTTATTAAGTGATTTTTTGTACGAAGCGATTTATATTCCAGAAGGAATTGAACCGCCACCTAAATCAGTAATAGAATGTCCAGAATTACAAGAATATATCGTTGAGTTTGGAAATCGAAAACACGATAAAGCCTTAGTTGCAGAAATGCAGGGAAATGTGATAGGAGCTATTTGGGTAAGAATTATGGATGATTATGGACACATTGACAATGATACTCCATCTCTTGCTATGTCTGTCTACAAAACATACAGAGGATTAGGCATTGGGACGTCATTATTGAAACAACTATTACAGGTAGAAAGATTGGCTGGATATTCAAAAATATCCTTATCCGTTCAGAAAAGTAATTATGCAGTGAAGATGTACGAGAAAGTGGGATTTACTGTTGTTGATGAAAATAGTGAGGAATATATTATGACCGTAAATCTATAAGAGAAAGCCACAGTTTACCACACTGAACCACTATAAAAACTGGATATCCCTCCGTCCCGCAGCGGCACATGAAGCAGTAAATCCGAAAAAGATTTGCTGCTTTTTTTGCGCCCATTTTTGGCAAATTTCCAAAAGTTCCGTATTAGACAGTGAAGCC
>OBYS01000469.1_pt1 | contig 27677 bp, 24 predicted proteins | sample 1476791 | NCBI WGS metagenome assembly OBYS01 (sample SAMEA2580205, study PRJEB22360) | human gut metagenome | biome: human gut; feature: human-associated habitat; material: faeces | place: Denmark | collected 2008/2010
CCCTTTCCGAGCGCCGGCGCGGCGGTGCGCGGCCGCGGCGCCTGCCGCTGCTGAATGCAGCTCTGTGCTGCGGCCTTAAGTTTTTCTTGCTTCACGGCAAGCTCTGCCCGCCCACCGGTCAATTTCCGACGGGTCATGTCATAGGAAAGCTGCTGCTCAGCCATCATCAGACGACCAGACGCTGCATCCAGACGGTTCTGCATCGCATTCTGGCAGCTCTGTTCCAGCCGGGACAGCACCCGCAGAAGCTCTGCACGGTCCGGCACGGCCAGTTCTGCCGCAGCCGACGGGGTCGGCGCGCGACGGTCCGCCACAAAGTCCAAAATGGTAAAGTCTATCTCATGCCCGATGGCGCTGATGAGCGGCACTTTGCAGCGGTAAGCTGCCCGGGCGATGACCTCGGCGTTGAAGACCCAGAGGTCTTCCCTGCTGCCGCCGCCCCGGGCTACGATGATCTCGTCTGCCCGGCCGCTTTTGTCCAGCTTTCCAATGGCATCTGCAATCTGCTGCGCCGCTTCAAAGCCCTGCACATTGACCGGGCAGAGCAGGAGCTTTGCCGCAGGCCAGCGCCGGCCAATGACATTGCGAATGTCCTGCAATGCCGCGCCGGTCTTGCTGGTAACGACGCCGATGCATTTGGGATACGCGGGCAGCGGCTTTTTGTGCTCTGCCGCAAAAAGTCCCTCCTGCTCGAGCTTGGCTTTCAGCTGCTCAAAAGCAAGCTGCGCCGCACCGATGCCGTCCGGGAACATCTCGTTGACATAGATCTGGAACGCTCCGTCCCGCTCATAAAGAGTCGCGCGGCATCGCACGACTACCTTCATGCCCTCTTCCGGGCGGAAGCCCAGCCGCCGCGCATCCGAGCGGAACATCACCGCTTTGACACTGGCGCTGGCGTCCCGGAGAGAGAAATAACAGTGGCCGCTGCGGGCGTTCTGTACGAAGTTTGCGATCTCGCCCCGCAGCGCCAAATCGAACAGGATGTCATTTGCATCCAGCAGCGTCTTGACATACTGGTTCAGGGCCGAGACAGTGATCACTTCAGCCATAGCCCGGCCTCCCGTGCGGCGAGGATAGACACGCCGATGGCGTTGTCACTGGAATACCGGCCGGGTACGAAATACACCTGCGGGAGGCGCTGCTGCACCCAGCTGCGGATGATGTCACTGCTCATGACGCCGCCTGCACAGACCACAGCAAGCCCGGGATATTCCTTCTGAGCCGCTTTGGTCATCTTGACCACGGTATCTGCCACGCAGAGCAGGCAGTACTTGCAGACATAGGCAGGGCTTTTGCCAGCTGTCAATAAAGCATTGCACTGGTTTTCCAGCCCGGAAAGGCTGCATTCCATACCTCGGACGCTGGATCTCGGTTTTATCGTCTCATCACATTCCGCGGCAAGACGGGAGACTTCGACGCCAGCCGGGAATCCAAAGCCCAGCTTGACACCCACACGGTCCACAGCCTGTCCGGCGTAGAGGTCGGAGCTGGTCCCCAGCGTCTCGATATGCTTCACTTCATCGCAAAGAAGCAGGTCAGTCGTGCCGCCGGAAATGTGGAAGAGCAGTGTTTTCTCGCGGAAGAGCTCTTCACCTTTGGCCGCAAACAGCGCCGCCGCCGCATGGCCCTGCTGATGGGTCGTGCGGACGAGCGGGACGCCCCGGGCCAGCGCGAACGCCTCGGCAGCGCTGACGCCCGCCAGAAAACAGGGCATATAACTGCCCTCTACCGGGCGCGGCTTTTCCGACACACCTACGGCGCTGATTTGGGTCAAGTCAAACTCGCTGCCCAGTTCTGCCAGCATCTCGGGCAGGGCGGCTGTGTGATGAAAAAGGGCGTCGCTCTGGCGCAGGCCCAGCTGGCCCTCCTTCACCGGAAGGAAACGCTTTTTTGCGCAAACAACCTCTCCGGCTGTATCAAAGACGGCCAGAGAGGTTGCATAATTGCTGGTGTCGATGCCCAGCGTATAGCTGCTCACAGCTGCTCAGGCTCTGCGTCCAGACCCTGCTCGCGTGCCACCGTACCCAGCAGGCCGTTGACGAACTGATAATCCTCGTCTGCGCCATACTTTTTGGTCAGCTCGACTGCCTCATTGATGACGACACCAGGCTTTTTCTCGTCGCCGTACAGCATCTCGGCCAGACCCAGACGGAGCACCGTCAGGCTCACGCGGGGCAGACGCTCCATCGTCCAGTTGCGCAGATGGGCGCTGATGAGGTCGTCCACCTCTGCGGAATGCTCATAATAAGCCCGCAGCAGCCGCTGGCCAAAGACATCCACCGGATGCTCTTCATCGCACTCGTGGTGGTTGTCCAGAGCCTCCTGCAGGGGAATGTCGCCAAAGGTCTGAGAAAATGCCAGCAGAAACGCGTTTTCGCGTGCTTCACGACGGGGCAGAATATTTTCCATAATGTTCCTCTCACAGCGGCAAGGCCCTCCCTTTTGCGGGAAGGCCGGCCGCAATTTTCTTTTACGTTTTGTTTCTCGGCTCAGGCCTGCGGCTCAGCCGCCGGGGCCAGACCGGCAATGACGAGGTCAACGCGGCTGACCGTGACATTGGTCATGTTCTGGACGGCAGACTTGACGTTTTCCTGCACCTTTTCGGCCACAGCCGGGATGCGTGCGCCAAAGGCTGCTACGATTTCCAGAGTGATCTCTGCCGTGCCGTCCCGCATCTCTACGGTAACGGGCGACTGGACGTTGGCGCGCTCGAGAAGGTCTTTCACCTTCCGGTTCTGCTTGCCGCAGGACACCTCTGCCACACCCTCGATCTCCAGCGCTGCACAGCGGGCGATCTTGCCGATGACCTCTGTGGAGATCTGCAGACTGCCGCCTTTAAGATCCATGTTCTGTAAATCCATTCTATGGCCCTCCATCCAAAATGAGCGAATGCCCATTTTATTTTATGCGTTTCATGCAAAGAGAGGATCCCTTTGCAAAACCTTTGATGTCATTATACCATAGACCGGCCCCGAATTTCAATATCCATGCATAAATCTTCGCAACTCTTTATCTAACGTATCATCGTCATTACGTCGATTTCGACCCATTGTATAAATCTTCAAAAATCTGCATATCCTGTTTGAAATTGGTGTAGGAACGGTGTGGTCACAGTATTGCGCTCATGATTTTTTCATAGCTGGCTATAGCGGCATCGGCGTTGATGTGCGCATAGACCTCAAGCGTGGTTTTGATCGTAGAATGTCCCATGAAGTATTGTACGGACTTTATATCCATTCCGGCCAGTATCATTCGCGTACAGAAGGTGTGCCGAAAAGTATGCGGTGAGATATGCGGCAGCGAATCGGAGTGTGACGAATTGTAATTTTTCACGATCCTATATAATGCTCCCTCAAAATAATCCGGCTTTCTTGGATTTCCTCTCCTCGACAAGAACAGAAAATCTCTGTAACCGTCGATGACGTTTGACCGAAGCATCGCCGGTCGATTCTCAACAATGTTCATCAAACTTTCCCTTGTCGCGGGGGACATTGGTATCACCCGAACACCGGAGGCTGTTTTGGGCTCCTGCACATGAAACTTATCCTTAGCATTATATCGCAGCTGGTGTGTTATATTGATGCGTCCACGTTCAAAGTCCAGATCGTGTATTGTCAGGCCGCAAAATTCCCCAATGCGCATTCCGGTTTCGTAGAGCACTACGATCGCATCCCTGTATTTGTGGTATCGGCTGTCGGATTCCATATGATCCAGCAACTTCTTGTATTCATGCTCCGTGAGCGGTTTTTTGGGCTTCTGCTTGTTCGACATGATTTTTGACAGTGAAAATGCAAATGGATTTCGATAAAGTATCTCATCCTCGCATGCCGCCTCAAATGCAGGTCGGATGATGGCCAGTAAGCTGTTGATACTCTGATATGCCCATCCCCACCCTTCCAGCTTTTTCGTCCATAGCTTTGCATCCCGTACGGAGATGCATTCTGCCGGGAGCTTCCAGAACGGGTCATTTTGAAACCTTCTCAGCAGATATTCCTGTTTGGTTCTCGTGTCGGGTCTTAAAGAAGATTTGTGCATCTCAAAATACTGATTTACAACATCTGCCATGGTCAATTCCTTCGGAGCAATGCTCTGATGCAAAATCAACCTTTTCTGTATGTCCGCCTCGCGCTTTCTCAGCGAGTTCAGGTCTTTCGCATAGATGTATCTCCGCTTGCCCGAATCATCCATGACTCGATACTGATATGTTCCGTCCTTCCTCTGGCTCTCCCCTTCCTTCAGCACTTTTCCCTTATCGTCTTTTCTTCGTTTCATAGTAGAACTCCTTACATTATAAGAAGCTCTGATGTGACACCCTGAGTATACCACACCAAAGCCCCAGATGCCAGCCATCTCACACGGAATAGGTCTGGTCGAGGTACTTCTCCAGTGCCCTGCGCTTGATGAGCCGTTTGGTTCCCACCCAGAGCACAAGGCTCTTCTCGTCGTTGGTGATGTCCCGCAGCCGGTTCTCGCCTATTCCCGTATAAGCCGCGGCTTCTTCCAATGTAAGGGTCGTTTTCTCCCATACCGGAACTTCTTTCATGCCGTAAACCTCTTTTCTTTATAAAAGTCTTTACAAAGGGATATTACAGGCAAAAATGGGCGTGTGCGTCCTGTTTTTCTCGTTTCAGATATGAGTAATGGGTCGTTTTGAAAAATTCCTTCTAATCTAGAATACATGCAATCCAACTTTTTCAACGCAAAAGGCAACATCGTTGGATTGCGTATCGCAGATATGTCGGTCAGTTCAAGCCGCCACTCTGCCTTGCGATAGAATTCAAAAAAGAAAAGTCCCTGAAATTCCCGCCCCGCCCTGGGCGAAAATATCAATGAGACTTTTCCCGCACACAGCCAGGACTCCATTTTGATGCCAAGCCGGCTCAGCTTCCCTCGTGTGCTGTATTCGTCACTGCAGAACGAACGACCCTCGATACACACTGTAAAATATCAATGCATTGTTCTGCCGCACCGCGATAAAAATATCAGTCTCCGCGCTTCCTGCCCGCCACTTTGACGACGCCATTGGATGCGAGAGATACGCCCTGTTCAATCATAGTCCACCTCTTACTGTTTCAGCGCCGCCTTTGCCCGGTCGAAGAAAAACTGGATGACCGCACCGATGGTCTCATCGGTGATGGCCCAGCTGATGAGCCTACCGTATTTGCTGGCGCTGAGGGCGGCCCGGAGCATCTTGACGACCCACGCCTTACGCTCTGCGCCGCGCTTTGTCCCCTGAATCTCCTGCTCGGCCCTCTCGATGAGGTCCAGCACCAGCGGCTTTACCGCTGCGCCATAGCCCAGCCGGATGCAGCCCAGGGCGTAAAAGATAAAGCCGCCCAGCATGAGAACTGCCGCCACCGGGGCGGGAATAACGCCCAAAATGTTATTGATCGTTGCCATGTATTACTCTCCTCTCTCTTTTTCGAGGTCTGCAATGCGGTGGTTTGCCACCTTCATCTGCTCTTCGAGCACCGGGACGCGCTGGGCGAAATTGTTGTGTGTCCGGACTTCCCGGGTCAGCTCTTCCAGCTTGGTTTCGGTCACAGCCTGCTGCTTGTCCAGCTTGGCGTCCATGCTCTGGGCGGTGTGGTTGTTGGAGACGATCACGCCAATCAGGCTCAGACCGCCGGTGATAATGGCTACGATGATTGCTTCACTCATGCGCCCTCCCGGAGACGGGTCAGGCCCTTCTTGCGGATGATTTTCGGATAGTTGAGGGCAGTGACGTTGAGGTCTACGTTGCCGGAGATGCCCGGCACGCTGCCCTTGCTGGTGTGTTGGTGGGCGTTGTACTTGAACCGCACCTTCGGGGTCTTGCCTGTGTAGTCAGCCAGCCATACATCCCACCGCCCTGACAGCCTTGCCATATCCAGATGGGCGTTGGCGTAGCTCGTGTAGGTGTAGAGCTGGGCGAAGAAGCCCATCTTCTCGATCTGCTCCAGATGGTAGGCTGCCAGATTGGATAAGTCTCCATAGGGCATCCCGACAAGATTCAGCGATTCCAGATCCACCGCTACCGGCATGGTCAGCTCCTTGCCCCGCAGCGCCTGCCGCAGTGCAGCCAGCTCTTCGTCAGCCAGCTTCTCACAGGAGGCGTCAGTGTAGTAGTACACGCCTACGTCCAGCCCTGCCGCTTTTGCGTTGGCATAGTTGTCCTCGAAGGTGGGGTCGATGTAGGGTACACCGTTGCGGTTCCCTACGGCCCGCAGCATCGCGCCTTTGTAGCCTGCCGCTTTTACCTGCGCCCAACCCTCCATTTTGATGATTCCCTGCCACCGGCTCACGTCGATGTACCGGTAGGGCGGGTCGCCCTCCCAGCCGACGACAGCCTCTGCCTTGGGGGCTTGGGGCGTAGGCTCAGATTCGCCGGTGTCCCGCTCGTCCCCCGGGCCAAAGATGGCCCGCACCAGCTTTTCCAGCAGCTCCAGCAGCTTACCCATCGTAGTCCTCCCCCGTGATCTCTTTGTACTGCTCTGCGGTGATCTCGCCCTCGGCCACCCGCTTGGCCAGCTCCGCTTTGACTCCGGCATGGCGGCGTGCGGGCATCTCTGCCCACGTCTTTGTGCCGGCGATGAGCCGGTTTGCCCAGATTTTATCCATTTTGATGTCCTCCTTACTTGTTGACGGCGTCGTCCAGCTCGCACAGCGAGTCCTCGATGGTCGCAAGTCGCTCTTCCGCCGCCATATCCTGCTCGCAGAGCGCATCCTCAATTTCTGCCACGAGGCCGGGCAGCTCCCTGAGCTTCTGCTCCTCTGCCAGCTTCCTGTGGAGCTCTTTCAGGCTCTTATCCATCTTGCAAAGACTCATCCGATAACACCCCCGATCATGGTGATATTGCCGCCGACGCCGGAAGCTCCCCGGGTGATCGTCACCTTGTAGTTAAAGGCCGCTCCCTTGGCGGCGGTCTTGTTGGTAAAGGCGTGGTGTGCAAAGGCCCGGCTCTCGCCGCGCTGGATGTCGGTGCAGTTCTCCCACACCGGGGTCTCGTCAAGTCCGTTGTTGCTCAGCTCCACGGTCAGGCTCATGTCTGACGGAAAACTGCCCTCGAGCGTCATAGCAACCACCGTAATGGTGTCGTCCGCCGTCAGGGGCTGGGCCAGCGAGAGGACGGCATGGGTCACATTTTTGGTAAAGGTAGCTGTCCAGTCCACCGAGGTCTTGCCGTCGTCCGCTTCCAGCACCAATGTGTTTTCTCCGTTGAGGATCTGCTGGAACAGGGCTTTCTCGCTCAGGCACGGCACTGTGAGTTCGGTACCGGAGGCCACGTTCTCGCGGACGGCCAGCGCCACACCGTTCACCTTTTCGGTGATGGTCATGGGGTCTCCGTCGCCGTCGGTCACGGTGTAGGCCAGAGTAAACGGCTCGTTCTTCTCGCCCAGCGCCACGCCGCTCTCGCCTGCATCGGAAGTCACTTTCGGCGGCTGGTTCACGGTCGGGAAACCGTCTTTGTCGATGTACAGTGTCTCCGGCAGGGTGAAGCAGGGAAGGTAGCCGTAAGAACTGCCGTGAGTTCCTTCGGCAGTCGAAAGACTGGAGCCGCTTGCGGAAGCTATGTAGACGCTGTTGGCATAGTAATGGGTTTCCGGCCAATGCGACCCATCAGTATATGTAATGCGCATATATGGACTTCTCGTCCAGATGCCGCTTCCGTAGCGGGTTCGAATGCTGCCGATCCTGCTGATTGCGGCTGAGGAAAGCGCAGAGCCATCGGAGTAGCCCGATGCCCCGACTTCCGCTGCCGAAATAGGGAAAAAGCTTGACTTGTATGTGTCGCCGTCAAGTTCTATTCCGTTACCACCGCCAGTACTGGAATGGTTATAATAGCGAACATAATGACCGGCATATTTTGTCATGCCGATCAAGTTCCGTACTTCTTCGGAAAACTTATTCACATAGGTGTTTTTGTACCAGGTGTCCTCACCGCTGTTATTGACAAGGTAAGTATCTAGTTTAGACACATTATGGACCCCGCTCGTCGCCGGACTCTCCCGGCAAAACAGCGTCCGTCCCTTGCCGTTCAGGCCGCTCTCGTAGTTGTGGGCCAGCACGTAAAACTTTACCTTGATGCTGCCCTCCATCAGGTAGACATATCCGTCGCCGATGGCTAAGTCTTTGATTTGCATATTTCAATCACCTTCCTCTTAGCCTCCCCTCGCTAGGGGAGGTGGCATTGCGAAGCAATGACGGAGAGGTTCAACCTCCTTCCCTTAAAAATCAATGCGGCTTGCCGCCTTGTTCCACACACCTGTCAGCTCTACTCCGTCGAGCGTGTCAAAGGCCGAAACAAAGCTGATGCCGTTTATGTCTGCTCCCTGCACCAACTCCAACAGCTTGATACGCACACCGGTGGCCGCAGCGTCCGCCGCAGCGCCGGAGACGGTGAGGGTCTTGTCGGTGTTGGCAATGGCCGCCGCATCGCCGGCGTATTTCTTTGCGGCCTCTTCGCTCTTTTTGGCCTCGGCCTGGCTGGTCTTGGCGGCCTGCTCACTGGCAGCAGCATTGGTCTCGCTGGTCTTGGCCTTAGCGGCACTGTCCGCTGCATCCTCGGCGATCTGTCCTGCTGCCTCTTCGCTTGCCTTGGCGTTGGTCTCGCTGGTCTTGGCGGCCTCTTCGCTTGCCTTGGCAGCTTTGGCCGCGCCGATGGTCTGCTTTCCCACCTCCACCACGTTCTCCATGCCCTTGGCGATGTATTCGCGCACCTGTACGCCGTAGATGGCCTTCCGTATGCCGTCCACCGCCTCTTTCATCTGCGCGACGATCTCCTCGAATGTCATATAAATCCTCCTACCCTCTCAGTCTCGTCGCTTCGCTCCTCGCCAGCTCTCCCAGAGGGCGAGCCTTTGGCATGTCGGTCAGGTTTTCTCTGGACGAGCAAAGTTTATTTGTTTCGTGGACTGTAGTGCCCTGCTGCCTGGGCCAGCGGCAGCTTGACAAAGTGCATTGTCCAGAAGCACCTGCCCTCTGTCGCAAGGCCCGCCCTTTTGCGCCATATTGCGCCTCAAGCGTCCCGCTCAGACCTTACCGTCCTGCCAAGGCCTCTCCTCGCTAGGGGAGGTGGCATTGCGAAGCTGACGGAGAGGGCTACCCAATACTGTTCAGATAGCTCACTGTACCCTTCACGGTGTCCTGCAGTATCTGTGCCATGGCCGTCAGCCCGCTCGTCCGCTTCGAGAGAGACGCGCTGGTCAGCCCGAAGGTGAACTCCTTGTTGTCCGGCGCATCCAGCGGCAGACGTGCCTTGGCGCATACCATCCATAAGTCGAAGCTGTGAGGTTTGCTCAGGATGTGGGTGCGGAGCAGACACCCCAGCTTCTCCACCTTCTCGCCGACGTCCTTCCGGTCGAAGGCCTTGATGGTCAGGGTCGGCTCTGCATCCTGCTTGTACTTTTTCAGTTCGGCGCTGGCTGTGCTGTTCAGGCTGCTGGTGGTGGAAGTCTTCCCGTCCACATAGATGTGCCGGCTCCGCAGACCGTATTTTGCAATGGACTTGTCGTCCTTCACCGTGCTGGAGATGGTGTTGTAGCTGGTCTTCTTGAAGATCCACCAGCCGTGCTTGACGGTCTCGGTGCCGTGGGCGGTCACGCTGTTCACAAGGTCGGAGCCACATTTCTCGTCCAGCACGAAGTCCAGCATGTTCACGCCGTATTCGATGCTCTGGCTCGTCTGGGGTACGTCCTCCGGCTTCAGGTAGTCGTAGTAAAAGAAGAACCGCTCCGTTCCGGGGTCGTTGGCCAGTCGGAGCTTCAGGTAGGCGTCATCCTTTTCCAGCAGATAGGTGCTCAGGACGCTCCATAAGCTTCCGAACTGGTCGCCGGTCTCGCTGGTGTTCACCGTTCGGTCGTCCACCGTCACCTTTCCACGCTCCATGCAGTTTACGGGGCTATCCCCCTTCCGGCTCTGATCCGCCCCCATGACAAAGGCGAGCAGGCTGACCGAAGAGTCCGCGCAGGTGTTGTAGGAGCCGCTGCCGAGTCTCGTGTTGATCTGCTCCAGCTCGTTCAGGATGCCGTCGCTGGTCACGGTCTTGTCCAGGTTGAACTCCAGCTCGCACTCCGTCACCCGTCCGAAGAAGATGCATTCGTCGTCCTCTTCCACCATGATGAAGGTCCGCCCCATGGCGAACTTGTCGTAATAGGGGTTCTTTACCTGCCCGAACCGTGTCACCACCTGATACGGCACTCGGCAGGAGAACGTCCCGGCGCTCTTGTTCTCCAGGTCCACCACAGGTTCAGCCACGATGCCGTTCGTCTCTTCTCCCTCGACGGAATCGCCGTAGGAGTCGTAGACCAGCGTTTTTTCCGCCCAGTAAAACCGGGCCTTGGTGCTCGACTGGAATGTGACGCTGACCAGCCCCGCATACACTTTATATCTCATTTTGAAATATCTCCTAAGCCTGCCCTCTGTCGCAGCGCACTACTGTTCTCGCCCAGATAAAACTTCATTCATCCAGCTCAGACCTTCCCGACACGCCAGTGGCTCGCCCTCTGGGAGAGCTGGCGCGAAGCGTCTGAGAGGGCTACCCCGCTTTACAGGTACGCCGGCCTGTAATCGATGCTGATACTCGTGTCCTCTTCCGCCTGCACCACAACGACGCGCCCGTTGTTGTCCGGCGCAGTACCCACGATGCCGATGTTGGTCTTTACGCCGGGCTTCAGCACAGCGCCCTCACCGGCATAGAAGCTCACGCTCCCGCAGAACAGCTTGTATCCGCCGCTGTCCGCTGCAATGGCCTGCGCTCCTGTCCCGAAGTCGAGATAATCGTTCTCGGTCAGGGACTCCTTCGGGATGTTCGGGACGTATACCTTTCCGGCTGCTTCCACCACGATCTCATAGGCCGTGTTCTTCTCGAGGTCGGTCATGAGCCCGATGCCGTCGAATATCTGGTACTCTACGCCGGTGCCGCTGCTGGTCCGGGTCACGGTAAAGCTGTCGCTGGCCAGCAGAACGCTGGCACCCTTTTTCCGAATGGATACCGTCACCTTTCCGGTGCTCACCGGGTAGAGTGCCAGCTCCATCCCAATCATGTGGATGCCGTACTCCTTCGTTACCAGAGGCATAACGAGAGTCTGCAAACGGCATTCATAGCTCGTTCCCCCGGACGAAAAGCTCGTGAGGAACACGTATTGGGTCTTCGGCATCGACTCCTGCCCTAAAAGGGTGTAATCCACGCCATTTTGATTCTGTATATTAGCCGTGGCTGCTCCGGTACTGGTCACGAAGACCGCCGAGGGCTTGTCCGTGAATACAAGCGGGAAGGTCTCCCTCTCCCCTGCTTTCATCACCACATCGTGCGTTTTCACGGTGGCAATGTCCGTCTCGAAGCAGAAGGTATCCCACAGCCAGTCGTCTCCGTCCTCCGCCAGCAGGTATTTGTAGGGGTACAGCCGGTATCGGAGCGTGATCTTCGTGTGGTCGTACTGCTGGCTGGGCCTCTCGCTCACCCAGACGCGCCCTACGTAATAGAACAGCGGGTCGTCGTCGAAAATGATCTTGGTCTGGAAGGGCCTCTCCATCATCCGGTTCAGCCGGCGCATAATGTCCCTGTACGCAAAGCTGCCTACAGGCCCCCAGAAACCGTTTGCCTCCCGCCATCGGTCGGTGTCGATGTAAAACTGCCAGCTTCCCTCCCGGTCATTGAATACCGGGTAGCCGGTCAGTCCGTGGCTGAGGTCCGCCTCGCCGCTCATTCCCTCCACGTCGAGGGTCATGGTCTTTTCAATGGGCGGCTGCACGATGGGTCTGGATGCCGGGATGAGGAACAGGTCCTTCCATGTGTGGAGCTCGTCGCCAAGCGTCATCTCCTGCAGTACAACAGTCCCGCCGAAGATAAGCGTCGTATCGCCGTTGTAATACGCGCTTCCGTGCTGAATATCCAGGTACTCGTTCTTCACCACCCATTCAGGCTGGATGGAGGGCGGGTAGAAGTAGTTCGAAGCGGCCATGTAGAGCTGATATTCCACGTTCTTTTTCAGCTCGATGCTTCCCATGTTGGCCGTGACGTCGTTGAGCCCCTTGATAATGTCCACAAAGACGTCTGCCAAGGCCGTGTCAAAACCGTACTGCCGCAGAACGATACGCATCGTACCCAGCACATAGCCCTTGACGCAGAATTTGAGTGTCCGGAGCGAAAGCCCGCTTTTTTTGACCGTCAGCGGCATAAAGTATTCGGATTTGGCGGGATAAGTGTCCCATGCGGGGATGTCGCCTGCCTCGTTCCGTGCCGTCACCACCTCCACGGTCTCTGCCCCCGTGTATCCGCGGATCGTGATGCCATGTGGTATCTGCATGTTTTTACCTCCTTCTCGAATTTGTAAACTGTCATGTCCTGCTGTATTCTAATGACTCTTCCTTTCAGCCTCCCCTCGCTAGGAGCAACAACGACGACCGCCGCCAGTGGCGGAAACAGGGAGTCGCTGTTGGGGCCGCGGCCAGCAAGACGCAAGCAAAGCGTCGCGGATGCTGGGTGCCGCAACCCGGGCAGTGGCTGCGCAAAGCGCAGCCGGAGAGGTTTATTTCTTACAGCAGGACACCGCACTTTACAAATTCAGGTCTTCCGGCGGAGCAAGGCTGTACCCGATGGTCGCCTTGATCCTGCCGTCTTCGTCTGTTGTGTAGCTGCTCACCCAGCAGCGCCCCTTGTAGGTCACGATGTTTCCCTTGCCGTCCGGCACGTCCACCAGCACACGCCGCCCCTGCAGGTAGTACAGCAGGGCGTGATAGACGGAGATCCAGGTCCCGTCCGTCACCATCCAGCCGTCGCTTGCGCTGTCGTGGGTGATGTCGGCGTAGCAGTCCCAGAAGGTGTGGCTCTTCCCGTCCGGCTCGTAGTAGAAGCTCCAGCTCCCCTCCGTGTTCTTGAATACACGCTTCAGGAGCGGGCTGTACTCGATGGTGCCGTGCCACGGGGCCGCGTCCAGTGTGCTGATGCCCTCCTCGAAGGGTGCCACAAAAAGCGGTTCTGCCGGGATGAGCATCAGCTCGTCGGTCGAAACAGTCTTCACCGGGGCGTTGGCAGGGATGTGGAAGGTGAGCTTCGACCAGCTCTGCATCCCTTCACCCACAGCATTGCGTCCGAATCCCATCTTACCGCCCCTTCTCTGCCATTGCGCCCAGTGCGTTGTTCATGTCGGTCTTGATCTCGCCCACGAGCTTCCGACTGTTCATCACGACCTTCATGCCAGCCACGGCCCGGGCCACGCCGTCGATCCGCTCGCCCATCTGTCGGATGGCTTCCACGACTTCGTGGTTTTCGCTGCCGGTCTTGTCGTCCTCGGGGTCCTTCTCGTCGCCGCCATTTTGACGGTTTGCCTTCGCCGACACAGCGCCCGCAAGAGCTGCGCTGCGCTGTACGTTCAGGCTGCGGGTGTAGCTGCCCGCCATCTGGTCGTCCATCCACCTGAGGCTGCTTTCCGCGTCGCTCAGGTCTACGACAGGCCGGATGACCGGGTCGTCCTCGCTGTTCAGGGCCGCCAGCAGATGCTCCGCGCCACTCATGGCCACAGCCAGTGCGCCGTCCGTTACCTCTTCGAGGCTTCGGTCCACGCCGTCGGCCGTCGCGGTGATGCCCTTCGCCAGACCTTCCATCAGATAGCCGCCGATCCCGGCAAATACCGTCGAGGGCGAGTGGATGCCAAAGATGCTCTTGAAGCCGTTGATGATGCCTCGTCCGATGCCTTTGATGCCGTTCCAGAGTCCACCTGCTACGCCCTTGATGCCGTTCCATAAACCGCCCACGACGTTCTTGCCGACGTTGATCGCACCGCCCACGAGTCCCTTCACGCCGCTCCAGAGGTTCGCCGCCTTCTCCTTGATCCAGTCCCAGGCCTTGCCGATACCGGCCTTCACCTTGTCCCAGTTCTTCACCACGGCAGTGCCTACCAGGGCCGCACCTGCTACACAGGCACCCACCAGCAGTCCGTGAGGGCCGAGGCTGGCGGCCACCTTGGCAACGCCCATGCCTACCTTGGCCAGAGTCCCCGAGGTGGCAGCTCCGGCAGCAGTGGCAGCAACCTTGGCGGCTCCCGCCGCCTTGGCAACGGTGGTCACACCGGAGGCCACATTGGCGGTGGCAGTCCCTACGCTGTTCAGCACCGGGATGAGCTTTGCCGCTCCGCTGGCTCCTGCGGCCGCTTTCGACGCTCCTCCCAGAAAGCTCTTCGCAGCGGACGCGCCGCCCTTGAGCAGCTTCCCGATGGCCGAGAAGAGACTGCCCGAGCTTCCGCTTCCGCCTGTGTCGATGCTCCCGGAAAGCTTTGTCAGAAGCTGCGCAAACAGTCCGTTGCCGCCAAAGGCCTTCTTCAGCGCGGCGCTGATGGCTTCGGTCAGGGTCTGCCCAAAGTCCGTGCCAACGACGTCGAGCACCGCAGTCAGCCCGCTGGCGACCGCACTGGCCCAGTCTCCGTTCATGGCCGAGACGATGGCGTTCATGGTGGCCGAGATGGTCTCGGTCGCGCCGTCCCGCATGTAGAGCCCCACAAAGTTTGCCAGCTTTTCCGCCGTTTGGGGGAACCGCTTTTCCACCTGGGTCCATACCTTGCTGAATCCATTTTGAATGGGTTTCCAGTTCTTCGCGATGGCGTCGCCCAGCTGCATCATAGTGCGCTTCGTGGCATCACTCACATCGAATGCGTCGGCCAGGTCTCCCACATAGTCCGCAAAGGTCAAGCGGGAGTCCATCATGTCCTTATAAGCGGCCATGACGGTCTCGTCGTAGCGGTTGCCTCCGGCCTGTTCGAGGGCAGTCTGGTACTTCCGCTGCATGGCCGTGACCCTGCTCATCTGCCATCTCATGCTGGTCAGTGCGCTGTTCACGCCCATCAGGGCCGTCATGGTCCCCTGTGTCGCCGCTCTCCGGGCTTCGAGACTGCCCTCGCCGTACTCCTTCACAGCGGCCTCATAAGCGTCTGCACGCCCCGAGAGCTCGCCGTCATTGTAAAGCTTGTTCAGCAGGTCCATCCGCTTCTGTGCCATGGAGATGCGGCTGTCGTAGAAACGCGAAAGGTCGTCGAACGCCGCAAGCTGAGCCTTGTCCAGTTCGCTTTCCAGTTCCAGCTTTTCCTGCTGCGCTTCCAGATAGTCCAGATACGCCTGCTGGGTCACGCGGCTTGCTTCGCCGAGGGCATCCTTCGTTTCCACCCACGCCTTTTCCGCGAGGGCGGTCTTCTCGCTCTGGATGGCCAGCCGCTTGTTGATGGCCTTGATGTTCCGGTTGCTCTTCTCGGTCACGGAAGCGGTCTTCTCGTAGGTGTCCGCCCAGATCTGGTATTCGGTCTGAGCCAGCTTGTCGTCGCTTTCGTACCGCTCGAGGGCCGCCTTGTAGGCGTTCTCGAACCTCGCCTGCTGCAGGTCGAGGAGGGCCTTCTTCTCGTCCAGCAGAGTGGTGTAGGCTTCTTTCGTTTTGTCGTCGTTCGCGCCTGCCCGGGAGACCAGTTCGTCGTACTGCCTCTGTGCAATATCCACACGGGCTGTCTGCAGCTCGATGCTCTTCGCCAGCGTCTCACCCTTTTTCTGGATGAGCGCTTCGATGGAAGCGGTGTTTCCTTCGCCTGCTTCCCAGAGGCTGTATTCCTTGTCGGCCGCATTCTGGAGGTATTTGTTGGCCTTCAGCTCCTTTGTGTACTTCTCGGCGATGGTCTCGGCCAGAGTCTTTCCCTTGCCCGAGGAGCTTCCTCTGCCCCCTTTACCGCCGCTTCCGGTGGGTTTGGGGGCGTCGTCCAGGAGATAGCCGCTGTACTGCTCGAGGATGAGGTCGGCATATTCGCTCGGGTTCAGGCCTTCCAGGCCAAGAGCACTTCCGATCTGCTTTGCGGCCCAGTCCCTTGCCTCGCCGGTCAGGTCCTTCAGGGCGTCTTTCGCTTTGATCTCGCCGCTCTCGTACTTTCGCAGCGCCTCCGTTGCCTTGTCCCACATGGAGCTGGGCTTCCAGTCTGCGCCGAGATAGGGCGTATTCCTGGCGTCTTCTTTGGCGTTGGCCTTCTCGTAGTCCCGTACTGCCTGCTGGTAGCGGTTTGCCCCGAGTCCGGCTTTTCCGCTGGGGAGCGTTCCGTCCGGCATGAGATGGTTGGCCTTTATAATGCTGTAAAGTTCCAGCATCTTTTCCGAGGCAGTCTTCTTGGCTTCGTCCAGTGCTGCGCCCACAGCGTCTCGCACCTGCAAAGCAGAATCATAGCTCGCATCATAGAGCTGGTTTCTCAGGTCGGAGTCTCCGATCCCGAGGCGCAGTCCCTCCACGATGTTCCGTCCGTCCTCTTCCGCCAGCTGACTCGGCGAGTGGATGCCCCAGAAAGTCGTAAAGACGTTCCGGATGCTCTGCGCCACAGTCTGGATCGCCGACGTTGCCCCTGCCAGCACGCTCTGGTCGCCAATGCCGATGGCCAGACCTTCCGTGATGTATCGGCCAATCTCTTCGAAGACCTTCGAGGGGCTGTTGATGTCATACCCCTTCTTGGCGGCATCTATGGTGTCGTCCACCATGCCCTGTACAGCACCCGTTGCGCGGGCTTTGTTTTCCTCGACGCCCTTCGCCCCTCCGTTTGCGACATTTCCACCGATCTCCTTACCCTCTTTTTCGGCGTCGTCTTTTGCACCGGAGAAGGTAAAGACATCTGCGACATTGACGCGCTGGGGTTTGAAATCGGGGTTGAACTTGAACGCCACATTTCTCTGCTGGAAGTTTCCATTGCCGCTGAAGGGCGAAAAAATGTCCCGGATGCTGTCCCAGATGTTCTTTCCCAGCTCTTCCAGTGCGCCCTTGATACCGTTGCCTTCGCCGCCTTCTCCGCTCCATGCCCAGCCGATGAGGTCGATAGCCGTCTGGATGAGCACCTTGCACAGGGTGGTAAAGGCCTCGCCGATTGGTTCGGCGCTCTGGTTGATGGCACCGCAGATGAGTGTCACCACAGCCACCAGAGCAGCCTCGATGTCCGGCGCGGCGTTGATGATGGCCGTACACAGCGGGTCGGCAAACAGGGCCAGTGCGCCGAAGAGTGCGCCTGCACCGGCGAGGTAGAGCATTCCCTTTCCGAACTTCTCGAATGCCTTTGCCAGCAGTTCGAGTCCTACGGCGAGCTGGGGCATTGCCGTCAGCATCGCACTGCCCAGTAGTACCACCAGCATCCCGTCGAGGAACACTTGTAATGCCTGGCCCACCTGTTCCGGCCTTGCTTCGCCCAGCAGTCGGATGGCCGGTGCCAGCACCAGCAGAGCCGCGCTCATGGCCAGCATTCCGGTACTGACGCCCATGAAGTTGACCGAACCGGCAAAGTTACTCAGAGCGCCTCCTATGATACTTAAAGCCAGCAATGCAGCGCCAGCTTTTGCCATATCCGGAAGCGTCACTTTGCTCAGCATCAGACATGCTCCGGCCACCGCCATAAGAGCGTCCGCCATCAGGAAAATGCCTGCGCCCTCGCTCCATCCTGCTGAGCCTATTACACCCAGTGCAAGCATCGCACCGGTCAGCCCAGCCAGCACAGCAGCCGCTTTTCCCAGCTGAGGCCACGGGATCAGACAGAGCGCTGCGGCCGCCACAGCCACCGCGTTCATCGCTCCCATGGCCAGCACCGCTGCACCCGAGCTGAACTTCGTCTTGCTGGAAAGTGCGCTCATGGCTGTCATAAGGATCATCAGGGTCTTCATGGCCGTGGTGGCGTACTCGAGCTTCGTGGTGTTCAGGGTGCCGTCGTCCACATTCTCGGTGATGAGCCCCGCCAGAGCACAGACGCCCTGCACCAGCACCCACATGCCTCCGCCCATGGCCGCGATGGCGAGTCCATTTTGAAATACCAGCATCGTATCGGATGCCGCCTGAAACAGCACGAGCGCAGCACCCATTGCAGTGAGGATGGAGGCCATTGCCGCAAGTGCCGCAGTCGCCTTGAAGAGGCTTGTGTACGGTATCTTGCTCAGCGGCTCCACAGCGCCTGCCGCAATGCGCATGGCCACGCCCATTTCAATGATCGCCGCGCCGATGCCCAGCAATGTCTTACCGCCTACCACGAGGTCACGGGCTTTCACGGTCGCAATGAGCAGACCCATGTTCCGTGTCAGCACGTACATACCGGTCACTGCCGCCACAAAGGCCGCGAGGTTCTGGAGAAAGTTCTCGCCCTTGATGGCGTCTGCGATGGCCACGAATCCCGAGCACATAGCCTTCGTCGCTGCGGCCAGTCCCAGCAGCGCAGCCGCAGTGCCCCACAGGGTAGAGGCTTTCAGCAGCTGTGTGCCGAGCCCACTCACCGCAGAGTCAAAGGCCTTCACTTCCGGTTTCAGCAGCTTTGCCGCCGTCACCAGTTCTGCAATGAGGAGCATCGTGCCAACCAGCACCGAGGTGTATCGCTCCGGGTCGATGCGGCTCATGATGAACATGGCCCCAGCCAGCATTAGCAGGGCCGAGCCGATGCCCGTGAGGATTTTGGTGTTCTCCTGCTTCTGCCATGTTTTCAGCGCCCCCGTCAGCGCGTTGAAGCTTCCCGAAATGCTGTTCAGCATATTCGACAGAGGCGTTGCCAGCATCTTCCGCAGGCTGTTCATAGCCTTGGCGAACTGTGCGATGGCGTAGGAGAGCAGCCCAACGTCCAGAAGGCTCATAAACCGGTAAATATCCGTTCCGCTGATGGAGTCGAATCCGTCTTTCAGTGCCTTGAAAAAGGCCTTCATCGGCTCGTAGACTCTGGACGCCGCGCTCTCCACATTCCCGGCAGCGCCCTTGAACTCCTCGGCAAAGGCGCTCACTGCAGCTCCCACGATGGCGGGCAGGCTCGTCAGCACGTCCTTATATCCGCTCAGCTTCCTGCTCTGCCCGGTGATAACGCTGCCCACCGTCTCGAGGGCCTTGACCGCGCTCTTTTTCAGGCCGCTCAGCGCTCCGCCCACGACACCAGCCACGGTCAGTGTACCGGCACCAAGTCCTTCCAGAATGCCCAGCAGGGTGTGGACCCCCTCGCGCACTCCGTCCGGCAGGCTGTCGGCCCATTTTGAAATTTCCTTCCTCGCCTCGGTCAGCTTCTCGCCGATGCTCTTCTTCAGCACACCTTCCAGCGTCGTCAGCGGGTTCAGCAGCTTCCTGGCGCTCTTCGCGATGGCGTCCAGCTTCTCGCCGAGCGTCCCGCTTCCCAGCAGAGTGCTCTGCATCTCGGACACAAAGCTCCCCATGTTTCCTGCCACTTCCAGCAGCACGGCTCCCACCGGCCTCGAGATGTCCGCCAGTACGCCAAAAGCCCTTGCCCCGGTCTTCGCCAGCGTCGTCATGGCGGTCAGCGGCACCTTCACCACTGCAAAGACGCCCTTGAAGGTCTTCTTCAGGTTTTCTGCCGTCTCATCCGTGATGATGAGCTTTTTGGTCATCACATCCAGCCCTTCGGCGATGGAGTGGATCTGCTCTCCGCTGGTCGGCGGGAATATCTCGGCGAAGGCGTCGTGGATAGAGCCTGCGACCTTCCCGATGGCGTCCCAGATGTTCCATACGCTGTTGAACAGATGCTCCCGGCCCGACACCTCCGTCAGCCCTTTTGCATACTGCGCAAGGTCGAGACTGCCATCTGCCACCGCATCGTTGAGCTTCAGAAAGGCTTCGTAGTCTTTCTGAATGTAAGGGTATCTCGGGTCGGCTTCATCCATCGTTTCCAGCAGCTCTGCATAGGTCTTGATGGTGTCGCTGAGACTCGTCGTCAGGAGTTCCGCATCCACTTTGCCCTTCTGCAGAGCTTTCGCAAAGCTTCCCTCTTCCTCGATAGCTTCTTCGGTCACGGCGCCTTTTGCCAGCGCCAGCTTTTCCAGCACCGTCGTATAGGCGTCTGCCTGGTCGCCGAAAGCGTCCCGCATCTGCTGCCAGCCGCTGTCAAGGCCCTCTTTCATCCGATCGTTCAGTGCTTCGATGGGCGGCACAAAGATGTCGTACAGCCGGTTCGCCAGCTCCGTCCATGTGTCGGTGGCCTCTTCCTTGTTGCCGAAGATCGTCTCGAACACGGCCATCCATTTTGAACTGACAGCGTCTTTCGCCGAGTCGATGGCCTGTGCAAAGCTGGTGGCCTGCTGGGCGGCGAGAGCGGCGCGTTCTGCCAGCTCCCCGTACTGTCCCTTCAGCTGTTCCAGCGCCTCCGAGCTGGTCATGCCCGGGTTCTTCTGGGTCAGCTCATAGGCCGCCTCCATCATGGAAGCATACTTTGCGAAGGTCTTTTCCATGACCTCCGTGTTGGCCCACTTCTTCTGCAGGCTCGACTCAAAGCTGGCGATGGTCACTTCGCCTTCTTTGATGACACCCAGCTCCACCGCAGTGTCGATAAGCTCCTGTTTCAGGGCTTTCGTCGCCGTACCCATCAGGTTCAGGCTCTTCCAGTCCTGTAGCTGCAAATGTCCGGCGCTGTAGCTCTGGGTCAGGTTTCTGATGGTGCTCTGGAACGCAAAGCCAATCTTGCCCGCGTCTGCGGTGGCGTTCGCGATGCCCATGATCATGGGGATCATCTTGTCGATCCTGCCGCCTGCCGCCGTCATCTGCGAAAGCGCGCTGGTCATCTCGTTGAAACTGTAGCTCGTCTCGTCCGAGTACCACATCAGCTTGTTCAGGTAGCCGTTCACCTGGTCGATGCTCTTGCCGGTGGCGTTCATGATGGTCTGGACATTGCCGGTCTTCTCGGTGTACTTGTCCCAGCCGCTCATCACCTGGTCCACCGAGAGGCTCTTTACCAGCTTCTCTCCGGCGTTCACGAATTTGTTCGTGATGTTCACCAGTGCCGTCGCCGTCACGATCTCGAAAGCGCTGAAATGCCGCTCCAGTACGGTCAGCGATTCGTCCATCGGCCCAAAGTCCACGTCCTTTGCCGCAGCGTTCAGCTTCTCGAGGCCCTTCTTTGCCCCCTTGAACTGCAGCTTCTCCATCAGGCGGTCTACGCTGGCGATGGTCTTCCTGGTGTTTTTTTCAAAGTTTGCATTGTCAAACCGCATTTCGACAACGCGGCTGTCTACTTCCTGACTCATTCTCTCCTCACCTCGCCCCACGCTCTCGCCGCGATCCGGTCAAAGATAGGCCGCATCGCAGGGTTGATGTAATCCACGCCCTCCACGTATCCGCCGTTCCGCGTTCCGTGTCCGTATTGCAGGATGACCGCGATGGGGACACCGTCCACGATGTTCGAGTTCGACCACGTGATGGTAATGCGGTCTTCTCCCTTCGTCACCCGGTAGCTCCAGCTGGCGGCGGTCTTGCCGGTGTCCTTCGGGGTGGCCCTCGCCAGCGCTTCCACGCCCTCCTGCCCGTACCGGTCGAGCACATCGTCCAGCTGCATCTCCGAGCACCGTTTCAAAAAATCCCTCGTCTTCTTCCAGTCGCCTTTCTGGCGGAAAATGATAACTTTGGACATAGCCCTCTCAGTCTCGTCGCTTCGCTCCTCGCCAGCTCTCCCGAAGGGCGAGCCTCTGGCGTGTCGGCCAGCTTTCATTTTGATTGCCTGAAGTTTCTCTTTTCGCAAACGGCAGTGCTCCGCTTTCAAACCAAGGTTTCATTGGAACCTGTCCTCTGTCGCAGCGCACTACTGTTTACGTTATATCGGGCCTTCCTTGTCCAGTAGAAACACATCCGACATGCCAAGGCCTCCCCTCGCTAGGGGAGGTGTCGGCGCAGCCGACGGAGAGGGCTACCCCCTCGTATGCAATCTCGCTTTCCGCTGCTCGTTCAGTGCTCTCTGCTGGGCCAGCAGGTCGCCCTTCTTTATCTTCTTCGGCGGTGTCTGGCTCTCCTGACAGACCCGGATAAGGGTCAGCAATCGGTTCAGGTGCCACCGCTCACACTCTTTCGAGATGCCCAGCTGGAACATCTGACAATAAAGCACCTCGGCTGTCGTCACCGTCTCACTCGTACGGTGTCTTTGCCGGGGTGCTGCTTTCCTGGGTTCGTTCGGTTTCCCTTCCCCGCGAAACCACGTTGCGGTGGCGGGGTCGTCCATATATCGGTTAATGGCATCATACTGTTCTTTTTTCAGCTTGCGGTAGACGTCGGGCGCAGCACCCTTCGACACAGTCATACAGTGCAGGTAGTCCAGCATCTGCTCCGGGGTCATCGTTCCCGCATTCTGTAAAAACGGTATGTGCCACTTGCTTTCCCATTTAGCCAGAGAGAGCAGCGAGTGCTCCAGCTTCAGCTCTGTCGGGGCAGTGTAATGGAACTCCGCTTTTACGGGGTCCCAGCTCTGCTCCCCGGGGATCGTCAACGTCAGCATCTTGTCACCCTCTCTGGCATAGTTTGATGGAGTGAGCCTCTATAGCAGGGCCCACGATTTTACGTTTCGACGAAACTTTCTTCGTCCAGCTCAGACCTTCCCGTCCTGCCAAAGCGCAGACGGAGAGGTTTATTCTGCACCTGCCCTTTTTCGCCATATTGCGCCTCAAGCGTCCCGCTCATACCTTCCCGACACGCCAGTGGCTCTCCCTTTGGGAGAGCTGGCGCGAAGCGCCTGAGAGGGCAAGGACACTGCCAAAAGAGCTGGCGCGAAGCGCAGACGGAGCGGTTTAGTGATTCTCCGTCACACTGCCGCTCACCACGGCCAGACCAGGCTGTGCAGGCGCAGTGCCGGGCTTATCCTGCATGTCGGCGGGCATCACGCCCTCAAAGAAGTCGGCAGCCTTCTTGCCGCCGTCCTCCAGCAGCTCGATGTACAGGTCGCTGAAGGCCTGAGTGGCCATAAAGTCGTCCAGCACGGCCTGATTCTTGATGAACTTGCGGCCGTCCGGGCTCAGCACGCCGTAGCTCTTGCAGAGGATCTGCTTGAACAGCTGTGCGAGCTCCAGCTGGCTCTTCGACTCGACGATGCGGTTGATCATGGCACTGAAGCCGCCCTCGGTGTTCAGCTCCATCTCCATGATCTCCGCCTTGGTCAGGTTGAAGTAGTAGTCTTCCGTTCTCTCGGTACCACCGAAATCCACGGTGGTCATCGTCTTCTTGAGCATAGTGTCTTCTCCTCCTTAAAGTTCCTTCTGCCTTGCCTCTGTAGCAGGGCAATACCGTTTACGCCCAAACGAAACTTCATTCGTCCAGCTCAGACCTTCCCGTCCTGCCAAAGCCTCCCCTCGCTAGGGGAGGTGGCTGCGCGAAGCGCAGACGGAGAGGTTCGTCTTGTTACAGCGCTCCAAAGGCAGAGCCTTACGCCGCCTTCTCGCTGTCGGTGATCAGCTTGATGAGCTCATCCGGGCTGGGCAGGGTGGCCTCGCTGGAAGCCTCAGCACCAGAACCGCCGTCAGAGCCCCAGAGCTTATTCTGGATAGCCAGCACGGTCTTCTCCTTGAGCTTGGTGCAGTCGATCTCCATGTGAGAGGTCGGGCGATGGCCGGTCACGTTCACCGGAGAAGTCGAGCACTCCCAGCTGAAGGTGATGGCATCCGGGTTGTCGTTGATTGTCGCATAGCTCTTCTCAGAGGGAGAGGCAGTTGCGTTCCACACCACATGGATCTTCTGGCCGGCCTCGGGGTCGATGTCGTTGCCGATGGTGGACACCCAGCTGAAACCGAAAGCCTTGCGCTTCTGCTGGCCGATGGTGGTACCGGTCGCCACCTGTGCGGAGCCGTCACAGGACTCCCACTCGGGCGGATAGGTATAGGCCTCCACCGTAAAGTCATAGTCCTCAGCACTGCGCAGAGAAGCATACTTGATGTCGTCTGCGTGCAGCTTCGTCTCCTCCGCACCGGAGGGTCTCTCGGTCACGGCAGTCAGGCCGTTCCAGGCCGCGCCTTTGTTGTAAGCGCCCTCAGCGCCCATCGGGTACAGCACGCCATGCTTGGTACCCATCTCAAACTGCTTCTCACCGGTTACATGCCAGATCAGTCTAGCCATAAATTTCCTCCTTATACATAAATGGTAAACGTCGTGTGGTACAGCCCGTCCGAAATAAAAGAACGGTCGTAGGCGCACTTGGGCAGCACGCTTACGGCCGTCTTCAACTTCGAATCGGGGTCTCTGTCTATCACCGTCACCGTGTAAAACGGATGCTGGAGATAGACCTTGTCATTTGCGTGGCGGTTCTGGATGCGGCTCTCGCTGTACACGATGCAGGGGTATTTCAGCCTGTATCCGGAGGGTGGCTGGAAATAGAGGTTTTCTGCTTTGCGTGCCTGCCGCAGCACATTCCGCAGCAGGGCATCAAGCTTCAGCCGTGGTTCCATTCCATATCCCTCCCAGTGTCAGGATGAGCCGGGGGTACTGTACCTTTACCCTATCGATCTTCCAGTTCTGCCCCATAAAGGTCGCGTAGCGCATGGCGTAGAGATTCGCGGCGGCAAAGGGGTCAGCCAGGATGCTCAGCTGGTTGCCCACCGTAATGTCGGGGTTCACCTTTTCGCCGGTCTGCATCTGGCGGCCAAACTCCAATACGTCGCCGTAATAGTGCCGTTCCACCATCTTCTCCACGTATACGCTGGGGCTCTCCTCACCCGTCGCATCCGCAAACCCGATCTTCCCGCTCCACTTCATCGCAGATCTCCATCCTATTTTGATTTTTTAAGAAAGCCTGAGAGGTTTACTCCTTGCTTGCCGTCCAGGTCTTGGCGGCAGTGCCGTCATAGGTCTTCACGCCGGTCGCCTCTGCGTATGCGATGGGCGCGAAATAGTTCTTGCTGTCGCAGATGATAAGGCGGCCCAGCATGAAGGCGCGGCCAAGGTCGGCGGCGCTCACCTTCACCTTGTGCTCAGCGTCAGCATACAGCTTGCCGTCGGTGTGGCCGTAAGCGACATATGCGCCCACGTGTACGTCCTCGGTACGATCATAAAAAGGTTTCAGGGTCATTTTTGATCTCCTTTCTTTTGCAGTGTCTGCCCTCTGTCGCAGCGCACTGCCGTTTACGCCCAGACGAAACTTCATTCGTCCAGCAGTCTCAAAACCGTCCTGCCAAGGGCTCCCCTTTCAAGGGGAGGTGTCGGCGCAGCCGACAGAGAGGTCCCAACGGGCGAGTGCTCTAAAGTTAAAGCGCCTTAGAGGTTTATTCTGTGCCTGCCCTCTGAGGAAAAGTGTCAGCTGAGCTGACGGAGAGGGTGTCCGGCGCTCTTTACGCAGCCGCCCACTCGATGGCCATCGCACTGTAGGGAGTCGTCAGTGCGCCGGAGCAGCGGGTCTCGATGAGGTACTTCATGGCGTTGTAGTCGATGTCGAAGTCGTCGAACATGGAGACAGCGCCGCCCTTGTCTGCGCCCACGGTGTAGTCGGCCAGATTGACGATGACAGCGGCCAGATCACCGCCCTTGGCACCCTTGCGGCCTTCCATCTCAGGCACAGTGACGATCTTGCTCACGCGCAGCTTGCGAGCCAGCGCAGCCTCGTCGGCGTAGAGCGTGCGGCCCATGTTGTCTTCCAGCAGGAGCATCTCGGTCAGAGCGTCCTCAGTGGTGAACATAACCGGGGTGCCGCTGCCGCGGTACTCCTTGCGGCTGCGGATGACCTGCTTGATAAAGGCCTTGTACTTGTCCTCCACCTTGGTCAGGCCGGTCGTAGCCACCTGTACCTTGATGGTAAACAGGTCGGCATCGTTGAAGATGGGACGGATGCAGTTCTCGTCGATCTTGTCCTCGCTTGCCGCCTGACGGCCATCGCCCAGGATATAGGCCAGCGCCAGCTCACGGTTCAGCTTGTAGCGCATCTCGTTGTGCAGCCATGCCACAACGTCGAAGCTGTTGATGTCGATGACGTCGTCGCGGTCGAGCTTCTGCTTCTTGTACACAGTGGTCGGGCCGGTGGAGCGGCGCAGCAGGCCAAAGACCTCTTCCTTCTTGAAGTTGCCCTTCATGTAACCCTTGGCCTGGGCATCTTCCTCGGTCAGGTCTGCGAACATGCTCTTGATGCGGCTGAACGGGATGTGCTTCACGCCGCCCATCACCACGCTCACCCAGTCGTCGGGCTTGTCGATGATGCGGGGCGTGGTGTCCAGCAGGTGGTCCTCCGGGAACAGCCAGTCGATGTTGTCGATGCCGTGGCTCAGGTAGGCCAGCTCCTCACTGGTGATGTCCGAGTTCTCGAAAGCCGCCTTCATGGTGCCGCTGCTCTTGGCACCCTTGATGACAGCGTTGATGTCGCCGATGCTGTGCTTCAGCACGGTCTCGCTGGTATCATGGTCAAACACATTATGCTTCACGGTCGTATCCTCCTCGCCGTCGTCTTCGCCATCCTCGCCGTCTGCCTTTTCCATCGCAAGGCCAACAAGCGCATGACAGCACTCTTTCTGCTCGTCGGTCATGCTGTTGTAGACCTCTTTGAGCGTCTTACCGTTGGTTTCCTCGGCCATCTTGCCGTTCTCCTTCTTGTCGTCGGAGTGGGCTAGTACGGCCTCCTCCAGCGGGTTGCCATCCGGGTCCATGCCATGTTCAAGGCTCAGACTGCCCGGGTCGTTAAAGATAAAGGCTTCACAGCCCTCATCGTCCATATTGTCAGCGCTGTGCTTCACCACTTCCTGGATGAGCGCGCCGGGGTTGCAGCCTGCCAGTACGAGGCTCAGTTCCCGGATGACGCCGTGTTTCACCACCCGTCCGGCCTTCTGCACACCGTTGGCCCAGATGGAAAAAGCGTTCAGGTCCCCGTTCTCCACGCACTTCCTGGCCGTCTGACCGGTGGGCGTGTCGTTGAACTTGGCGTAGGCGTAGACCCCGCCCTTGCGGTTTTCCAGCAGTGCGTGACCAATGAGATTGTCAAGGCTCGAGTGGTCGTGGTTGTACACCAACGGTACAGTCTGGCCGCTGCAGTCCTTGAATGCGTCTTCTGCAATGGTCAGACCGTCGTAACACTTCGTGTTCGCCTTCGTCGCCCAGCCGCTGCAGTCGTAGTCAAAATTCACCATTTTGATTTTTATATCCTCCTTTCTTATAGGTCAGTGTCCTTACCCTCTCAGTCTCGTCGCTTCGCTCCTCGCCAGCTCTCCCAAAGGGAGAGCCACTGGCGTGTCGGTCAGCTTTCGTCTTGAACGCTTGACGTTTTCTCTTATCGTGAGCGGTAGTGCTCCGCTTTCAAACAAAAGTTTCCGTGAAACCTGCCCTATGCAGCAGCGCACTACCGTTTACGCCATATCGAGCTTTTCTTGTCCAGACGAAACACATCCGACATGCCAAGGCCTCTCCCTCTGGGAGAGGTGTCAGCGAAGCTGACGGAGAGGGCTATTCCGTTACCAGCTTCTCAACCGTCTCTCTCCTTCTCGCGGCGGGGTCACTGCCAAACTGTGCCGCCTGTTCCGCGTTCGGAGAAAGATTCTTGTTCAGCAGCTGGTCTGCCTTGGGATCTTTCGAGGGCTTCATGCCGATGGCCTGACGGAACTCATTCGACGTCATGATCTCGTTACGGGTAAACTTGTCTGCCATCTCGGCCACCATCGAGACGGGTGCCAGCTTGAACGGGTCGCGGAAGTACATGATGCTCTGCTTAGCCTTGAGGTCTTCGCGGCTCAGGAACTTCCGCTTCAGTTCATCCACCACAGCCGCCACAAGGGGCTCGATGACTCGGTTCTCGTAATTGGTCATGACAGTGTCGTCCGCTGTGCCGTTCATGATCTCCGGCGTCAGCCCCAGCTGGCTGTAAGCCATGTCGGCCAGGTACTCGATGCTTTTCAGCAGGTTGTTCTCGAGGCTCCGGTTCAGCTGGGTGATATGCTCCGTGGCATCAATGTAGCCGATGCCGTATCGGCTGGGGCCGCCACCGCGCCTCCCCGGCGGGTGGAG